>MEHZ011593478.1_pt1 | contig 19610 bp, 17 predicted proteins | sample 897221 | NCBI WGS metagenome assembly MEHZ01 (sample SAMN05514161, study PRJNA337945) | marine metagenome | isolation source: marine surface water | place: Arctic Ocean | collected 2007-12-13
AGGAGAGCACTTCGAGTTAGAATATTTTCTTCTAAAAACGAGGGGATGTTAGAAGCCGGGACACAGAACTAGAAATGCGAGTACCTGCATGCAGCTGCACGCCTTCACGAAGAGTTTACGTTTGTGTGCGACGTAAAACCCAAGCACTTTCTAGTTCTGTCCAAATCCTTCTACTTTTGCTTCTAGAAGTGGGCCAACTCTTCTGCTTTTGCCAGCCGCACAAAAGGAGAGCACTTCGTTTTAGAATTTATTCTTCTAAAAACGAGGGGATGTTAGAAGCCGGGACACACAACTAGAAATGCGAGCACTTTGTCATGTGCACGACCCGAGACCACAACCCACGGCGTGCCGCATGGAACATAATTTTGGCAACGTAAAACCCGAGCACTTTGTCATGTGCACGACCCGAGACCACAACCATGGCAGTGCTGCAAAAAAAGTGACATTTTGGCAACGTAAAACCCGAGCACCTACCTAGACCCTGTACTGACTCGTGGTTAGACTTGGCAAGACGGCCGTGGCAAACCGCACGTCTCGCTGCATCGTCTCGACCAGCCGATCGTTACGTTCCCGCAACTCGCCTTCTGCCAACCTCTCCGCATCCTCTTCGCCCGCATAGGGTGGGGTTGTGGGCGTCGCCGCCCACGCCTCCATAGTGGCAATGTATGGAGGCGTGGGCGGCGACGACTGAGGAGGAGAGAGAGCATGTGAGAGGCGGCGCCCTCGTTCCAAGTCAAACCCCAAGACGGCCACACCGATGAGCCACGACATTTTTGTGTATGTGTGCGCGTGTGTGGTGTGGTGTGCGTTTCTTACATGTCCACTTTCGTGACCGTGTTATTTCTCTACCGTAGACTCGCCACAAGCTGCAACACGACATCACAAAAGCCCTCAAAGCCCCTTAGAGAGCACAAGACCCTAGGTCGGCCTCTAACGTCCAAGTTGTATAGAACCCAGCGCTGCAAGTGCGGCACAAGCGTGATCCGCATCTTTTCATGCGGAGGGGGCGCAGTCTCGAGAAACGGAAGCTGAAGCCGCCCACAAAAGGCGCTCTGCTTACGAATCGGGTCCTCGCCGCCCTTGGTAGTCAGCACGGCCAACCCTGCAATGATACAACACATGCGCTCGAGCTCGTCGGTGCCATTCGCCCAAATCCACTCGCTTCCGGCCATGGCGACGCTGTGTCCCCTCGTCGTCAGCTCCGGGAAGTCGACACCCGCGCGTGTGCTCGAGGCGCGCGTCAGCAGCAGCGTTTTACGGACGCCGACGTGCGACGCCGGTAGCAAGAATGAAATCAACATGTCGCGCACCAGAGATTGCCCGGCTTCGCTCTCGGCCGCAATCGAGAGCGCCGTCAAGCGTTTGGCGCGCTCCTCCCCCCTGAGATTGGCAATCGGCTTGGCCATCGACAACGATACAAAGTCTTGATTTCCCCTTGGAACGAGCATTGAGTCGGCCATATTGGACCCGGCAGCGCGGAAGAAGAATGGCATCAGATTGTAGAGGGCGGTGCTCGTGTCGTCCTCGAGACAGCTCACTCCCAGGGTGAGTGCATGTCGTGCCACATCGGCCGTGCTCAGTCGCGTCGCAATCTCCCACGACGCCTGCTCACGCCGGTCCTCCTCGGCGAGCTCCTGCTCTTCTTCTTCCCCAGTATTGGCGGCCGCACGTTGCATTTCCTTTCTTTGCCGCTTCTTGGGTGCGGGCTTGGGTCGCAGCTGCGCCCACACCGAGGTCAACCCTGCAGTGGCCACCGCATGCTGCGCCGTTGTCACGTCGAGCAGTCTGCCCTTTTGGCATTCTGCAATGCACAGCAGCGTAAAGAGCTGGGCTGCCGTGCCGCGCACGAGTTCCTTGGCATCTTCATTCATGCGCGTCTCGGCCGCCTCGTCCTTGGCAGCACCACCACCACCACCACCACCACTACCACCACCAGCAATGGCGGAGTCACTCACTTCGCCCACCGACCAGCGCCGGTAGCACGCAATACCAGTGCACAAGAGCAGGACCTTGCTCTTTTGGTTTAGTTCTTCGCCGCCCACGATGCGGTCGCGCACGGAGCGGATTGTCTTGACAGCCGACAGGTGCTCCGTCAACGAGAGCGGCCCCGAGTGTCCGAGCTTGTAGTGTGTCCTTTCAATCAGATCCTTGGCCGTGTGTCTTCCGGACCCGGTGACGCTCGCACCCGACCCGTGCTCCGACATGGAACGAGCGCTAAGTGTCGCACTCACGAACAACATCTACATGGTTAGCGCGCGCGCGCGTGCCATGAACACGGACCTGCTGCACTACGTCCTTCCATTGGGGCTCCTGACTGTGGTGGGGTTGTGGTGGTGGTGCGGTCGCTGCTCGGCCGCGCACGTGCGCGCCCTGCGGAGCGACGACGACCTGGGGTTGCGCGGACGCTGGTCGCGCTGGCGCTGGGAAACTCGCGTTCAGTATTCCAAGCTTCCAATTTGAGCGTTTAAAAAAAAAGACACCTTGACACACCTAACATGGGCCGTAGGCATCCACGTGTGGCCGTTTGACGTGTAATATCTCCCTCGTCGCCTCGGAAATAATGACGAGGCCAATGTGGCCCGTGTAGCAGCCTACGGCACCGATGCGCATGCAAAACACGCGGTCGCACATGGAACAGTACACATTCTTGTGATGGTTCGGCCGCGCCTTTGAATTTTCCAGAATCGCGTCCGGCTCAAGCCGTCGCAAACACTCGCGCAGGCGAAACGGTGCCTGGGCATCCGTCGCCGTACAAACCTCGTCCATGCCCCCTTTTTCTCAGTGGGTTGCCGCCAAACGACCTAATCGATGGCCGCGTGGCTAAAGCCCCACTGGTGACAGTCTTTGAATTCGCGCGCACTCCAGTAGGCCGTCGTCCAGCACGCGCGCAAAACCTGCAAGTCGGAGCACGCACTAGCGTTGACAGTGGCCCTCTTCATGCGCGGACGGTCGGTGATGGAGGTGATAAACTCCTCGACCACGGCGAGGATGGCGTCGGACGCGTTGCGCGTCGCGCCCGCCTCGCCCGTTTGCACGCCCGCCATGAGCGCCAGGAGGTCGGGCCGGTTGCGCGCAATCTCGCGCACACACGGCAGCACCAGATCGGCGCGCAGGCCCTGCACCTGCACAAAGTCGCAGCCGCAGAGCGCAATGCTCGCCGAGAGCAGCAGCGCCGCCAGCGGCTTGCGCGCCTCAATCTCGGGTTTGAGGTGCTGGCTCCCGAACATGTAGGTCATAACATTATCGTAAAAGGTCGCAATGTCGACGCACGTGTAGTGTGCAGGTGTCGACTGAGACGCATCCTTGCGCTTGCGGCTGGGCTCGCGCAAGCATAGCAGCGTGAGCTCATTGTTGGAGGTGTCCTCGCGCTTCTCGCGGCGCGCCTGCGCGATGAGCTCGATCATGAAGCTGTCCGTGTCAATGGTCGAGAGCATGTTCAGCCGCACCTGTGCCAGCTTGGACGCGGGATTCGACTCGCGCACCTTGTGTACGCGATGGCACACGTCGGTGAGCTTGAGGTCGCCCTCGCCAATGGGCTCCTCGCGCGTGAGGACGGGCTCCCAGACGTCGGGGTTGTTGGAAAGCAAACCGAGCACGCGCGACGCATTGGCGGGTCGATCCATGCCGCGCTTGTCGACACCATCAAAGGTCAACGACCAGGCACAGTCTTGGCCCTCAAACATGTGCTTGAGGTTTTCCAGCACGGCGACAAAGAGCGTGTCATACAGCCTCGGGCGCGTCTTGCGGTGGTTTTTCACCATCAGGCAGACATTGGTCGTCGGCGCCTCGAGCTCCTCTCTCGTATACGCGTCGTCGCTCGGGCACGGTCCCGCAACGTCGTCGGAGCACAGGGGCGTCTGGGGTGCGCGTCGGGCGTCGCGCTTGGCCTGCTCCTCCTGCTTGGCGCGTGTGAGATTCTCGGGCTCGTCGAAGACGCACACGACGTGCTCGCCGGCCAGGATGGCGCCGTAGAGCGAATTAGACATGACCTCGACGTAGCCCTGAAAAGTCGTCACCGACTTTGGAATCTGCATGACCAGCACGTTGCCGTCGACGACCACGAGCGTTTGAACACGGGAAACGCCAATGCACGTGCGCGCTTGGGCCAATGAATCAAAATCTCGAAACGCAGTCGCAAACTTTTCCTTGAAGACTGCCTTGGCTCCATTCGGTCCAGAAGTGAGTCCCATGGGCCGACGGCTGCACGAACGCGAGCGCTGATTTGGTCGTTGTGGGCCGTATAAGAAACAGGCACAACGGAACGCGTTAGCGCGGTTGTTCAGTTGCGCCGTCGTCGTGCGGAGCTACTCGACTCCTCGTTTTGCGTGCGCCCAGTCACGTCTCCTGCGCCATACAGCCTCCGCAAGGAATCGCGCACCGCAGTCTCCACACTCACAAACCACAGCCGCGCCGCTACTGTAAGTGCTTCTTGCGGATTGTATCGCCTACTAGAGGAAGCAGGCCATTGGGCGGCGCTCTTCTTTGAGACGAATCCAGCAAGGGACTTTGACCTGCAAACGACAGCCCCGATCACCGACGATCCTCTCGGTTGGTTTCTCGACATTCCAATGGCCATTTCATCGCCACCGACCTCGGCGCGCGACTCGCCAACCTCGGTGTCCGCCCCGTTGCCGCCGTCGCCCGTCGAAGAAGAGTACCCTTCGATTTTACAGCTGTCGGCCCACGCACTGACGCTAATCTACGATTCGATGACATCGGTGCACGCGTGGGACACGGAGTTTATGCGTGGCCCAAATTTGCGTCATGGTATGCGGCGACTTGCGAGTGCCCATCTCTACGAAGAAGGGACCGATGGGTGGAATGTCGTCGCCGGTGCGTTGGAGCTCGCACGCGCCTGGGCCATTCGGAGGACATCCGACGTCGACATCTCCTCGACGAACAAACCGCACCGTCTCGACCGCAATACGCGCCTGCGTCTTGCCGTTTGCCTAAATCTCTCTTGGAAGTTCCAGCGCTCGTGCTGTAGTAACTTTATGAAGACCTTTAAGGATATTGGCGAGTTTCACGACTGGCCGGACGTGGCCGGCGGCCATACGCGCGAGCTCGCCTACATTGGGTACGCCTTTCTCTTTCCGAGCGAGCAGGACGCATTCGGCCAGTTTTCGGATGCAAACCGCGAGCGCGTGCAGGAGCTCTACCAGACCATGCTGAAGCTCGAGGTTGAGCTGCTCATGAGCGTTCCCGTTTTTTCAATGGTCACCGATAATGTGCTGATGCGCGCCGAGCTTCTCCTCGAGACGTTCTACCTCAACAAGAAGATGACAAGCGTCGTGAGCCTGTCGGCGCGTTCGATTTTACCATTCTTCTTGCGCGTGGCCATTAGCAATGGAACCTACGACAATCTCACGCTTGGCGTCGAGCACGGAGCGCGCGCGATTATATGTGCGGCAAGCTTTTGCGTGGCGGTGGCCGCGCCACACAAGAACGATACTGTGCACGCACGACACCCGCCACGCTTCGAGACCGAGGTGCGTCAAGAGGCGCTGGCATTGCTACACGCCGCGCTCCTGCACAGTGGTTCAAATTACATTCGCCACGGGTGCTTTGGAGACGAATCGTGGCCAGGCCACGTCCTCGTGGACGAGGAGACGCTCCGGCGTGCCAGGGTGGCGCTTCGCAGCAGCGGCGCGCGGTGAACAAGTAAAAACGTGTAGTATACAGTTTTTTAAGAAAAAACGTCACCGACGACCCAAATTCAAAAGCTCCTCTACTGAGAGCACACGCGACGTCGCGGTGGCGAGGTTTTCCATGAGCGGCTGTGTGCTGTCGTCCATGGCCCTGCTGTCGTAGTACGAATTGTAAACGTCGAGGAGCTGCCGCTTCGTCTCGTCGGTACAGACGCCGCCCAAGTCGCTCCACCTCGAATCGACCGTCGGGTACTTGAACTGCACACCCCTCTTGTAGCCTTCGGGGTTGGCAATCCAGATGCAGAGGCGATAGCTACCGGATACCAACATGCCGAATGGGAAGATCCAATACCCCGCACCCAACCAGACGAGACCAAAGCCGCCGAGAAAGACGAGCTCGATACTCGACCACGCCCCGTGTGCCCAAAAAGGTGAATAGCGCCCAAATCCGTCGTATTTGTTGCACGCGCACCTAAAAGTGTAGGTTCTCCACACGAATTCAGGGACCGCCCGGTGAAAGCGCCAAACAAGTGCCGTGAGGAGGAGCGGGAGGAGCTTGCCCAAGCCAAGGACGATGCCCAGATAGATGTAAACCCCCCGCATCTCAAAGGGCTGCGACGCTTCTCCCAATGCGGTGAGCGCAATGGTCGAGTGGACGATTGACTCGAAGATGTCGACCACGAGCGCGTAGACGACCAGTGCATAGAGGACACACCGAGGCGATGGTTTCCACGAGACGCACGGCAATTGACCAAAGTGAGGACGGTGGCCCTTGATCGTCTCGTAGATGCGTTGAGGCTGTAGTATTGCTACGGGTTCGTATAGGGCGAGCCAGCTCCGATTAAAGAAGAACCAGAGGCCCATGAGGTAGAAGAATTCAAAAATGAGGGCAATGACACCCAGCGTCCAGCCTGCATTATTCCACGACGAGCCATGATTTCTCGCCACGTATAATGGAAACAAGAATAGCTCCAAAAAGGTGAATTGCTCGCACTGAAGTCCATCCTCGCAGCCGAGGGCAATCGAGTAGGTCAAATCGTGACTTGCGTTGTCATAGACATGAAGTCGAATTGAAAAGTGATCCGAGTCGCAGTCGCGGAGCTGAGAGGCGTTGAACAATCGCTGTTCGCCCTTGGGGAGCAACGGGAAATAGGCCGTTTGGGTGAATGGCTCGAGTGCGCCAGGCTGGTAGATTTCAGACTTTGTGAGCATGTTGGAAAAATTCAGGGCGTCAAAGCCAAGGTCTTCGTAGTCGTAAGTACGATGATAATCGCAGCTCCCACAACCGACGAAAATATCGTGGGTCCAAACATCGTATTCCTCTTTAAACACCAATGAGAACTCAATATTCTTGCCATTGTCGATGTAGTCTTTGATGTCAACGAGGTCGATTTGAATTCCACCAGAGCCCTTCAAGTAGGTTGCTTGAGAGATATCCGGTCGTGTTGGGTGTGGTGGAGTACAACAATTATGCTTGCAATTATTACTGTAGCCTGGCACGTGTGCGAGGAGGAATGTAGTGACGAGCGGCAGCATCGCGCCCCCTTCTCTTACTAACGCTCTCGCTAAACCGGGTTATGAGATTCCTTGCGGAAGATGCACCCTGTATTCTTAAAAGAGGACGAGTGCCAAAAAATGGTGAAACCAATACCAAAACCGACCGAGCAACGTCTGCGCAAGTGGGAATGAAAAAGGGGCGTCAAAGGGGTGATCAGCCCGCCGTTGGCGAAACAACAGCTGGACAGACGGAAGCAGAGGTGGGCCGTCAGCAGTGGTGCGAGGCGCTTGAGAGTATGTGCAGGGATGCTCCCTTCACCGTGGTGCAGCAGGAGAGGTACAACAAGGCGGTAGCCGAACGCAAAGCCCGCTCAATTGAGTTCAACCAGCGCAAGCTCAACCCAACCGCCAAGGAAACAGCCGCCTTCGGGGGCAAGCATCTGGGCGGCGTTGATGCGGCGTGCTGCCAGCTGCACTGCGGCTTCGAGGTCAGCCCTCTCAACCACGCCAAGCTCTTCAACACGAAAAGTGCCAAGGTGGCCACCAACCTCGTCAACCGCATCGTCTACGAAGATGACGAGCGCGGCCACGTCAGTGAGACCAAGCGGCGCAGCCCGCGCCTCCCTGACACCCTCTTCCGGGCGGAGCTCGAGCGCTTCTTCCACTACGTGCTTAAGCACTCGACGAAGGCCGTCTCCTCCTTCTCGGGCCAGCAGCCCTATGAGCCGTGGATCGCTGGCTTCTGCGAAGCGGTGCTTGACTCTAAGGACCTTCGCAACGTCGTGTCGGTACCGACCGTCGCCGAGACGATCACTGAGATCGCCCACACCCGCCTTCAGAGCGTGGACCAGAAGAAGATCGCGGAGGTCGAGCAAAAGTCCGAGGCGACGCGCAAGCGCAAGGCGGCGCACACGGCGGAGGCTGGGGAGCGCCACGGCTTCGGCCCGCACCCGGTGCCCAAGACTGGCGGCACGGTGGCCACCGAGGCCGGCTACCGCTTCGACGACTTCGACGAGGACGGCGAGCTGCTGCCGGACTCGGACTGCGACGAGGACGAGGACGACGTGTGGAGCCGCAAGAAGGCGCGCTACTGTGAGCTCATGAAGCAGAAGGGCACAGGGATGGACCTCAAGGGCCGCAGCCCCGCGGGAATCCCTGGCGCGAGGCTCACGGTGTACTACGACGAGGACGGGAGCGGCAAGGGCGTGCCCTACGAGGCAATTGGGCAGGCGATCGGCGAGACGCCCGACACCATGTGGGTGTGCTTCGTCGGCAACGACGAGTCGATACAAGTCACCGACGAGGATGACTGGGATTGGAAGTAGACCTGCGTTAGGCCGCTCAAACCACTGTGCTTGAAGACGCGCCGCGCGTAGGAGTGCCGCGCGTGCACGCCCAAGCTGCCATGTTGTGTACAAGCAACGCCTCCAAGCACCGCCCGAGCAACACGGCGCGCTGCGACGCCGTGTGCGCGCTGCTCGACACCATCGAGGGCCGCCCCGACGACCCGCCAATGCAGGTGGCCTACGTGTGCTACCAGATGCACGCCGACGGCACGCCCACGGTCCTCGCCGACCCCGAGTACCACGCCGACGTCAAGCGCGGCGTGGTCGTGGTCGCGCACGCTGTGGGGACTGACGGCTCGCTCTCCCTCTCCCTGCGCACCCCAAACGCCGCAAAGGGCTCGGAGTAGGAAGTGTGTGTGTGTGATTTTAACCAAACAAAACAGAGTTCTTAAAAGCCTGCCCCTTCGAGCAGCGCCAAATCGGCATCGAGCGAGCAGTCGGTCGATGCAAACATTGAAAGTGCCTCCGCTGCGTCTCCAGCGACGTCCTCCTTGTCGTCCCAGAGAGCCAAGATCTGTTGTGGCTTTGTGGGTGTGACGACTTGAACCAGCGGCGCGTCGTCGCGCTCGACCTCTCGTGGTAGGTGGGCTTCCTTTAGATGCTGGGGAAGGTTTGCGTAAACATCCGGCCGATTAGAGTGACGGAGCAGCTCGGGAAGCATGCGAACGTAGGAGCTCAGCATCGATCTTTGACGGGTAGAGCCGGGCAAGTTTGCCTTGCCCGTCGAGTATATTTCGCAACAGATCGACTCCTGGGGGGGACGCCAAGCAAGGCCCACAAAACTTGCGCGATCATAGTGTGAAGTCGCCGAGTGGGTTTTGGCGAAAGCATCACAGTCAAGTCGCGCGTCGATTGATGCAGCACCGACTTGGTTGATGACCTGGAATCGACGCACGTGGATGTGCACGTCTGCCTCGAGTGCCAGCTGCCGTGCGGCGCGCATAATCGAGAGCCGCGCCTCCATTGGACCCGCGCATCCTGTGATAATGACCGTGATAATTGCATCTTGCGGAGTGTGTGTGCGCGTATACACATGCTCATGATAGACAATCTATGACATGCGAGGAGGAACGTGCCAAAGCACGAGCCGTCACCGGGTATGACATTGGAGAATTACGGAAGCGTGTGGCACATTGAGCATCGGGTTGCCAAGTGTTGGTATGCTGATGACGAAGACGATGTCCGAAGGTGCTGGTCGCTAAAGAATGTGGTTCCTGACTTTGCCAGCAACAACTATCGCAAAGGCATAACGATCATCGACCACGTTTGTGATGAAGTGGGTTCGGACCATTGGCCAAAGAGCTGGAACGGCGCCATTCCTGACGAGGCTACTAAAAAGAGCATGTACAAAAATGTGAGAGGCAACGTACCAGTTCCGACAAGCCGGCCGGTATCTGCGCAGGCAGATGGCTCGCACATGTCGGAGGATGAGGACTGGTTTTGAACGTGTTGTGTGGTAGGTGTTCGTGGTATATGTGTGTCCGTCTGTTTGGTTCAAATTGCATGTATCGCACGAAACACGAGGACACGGCAGCGCGGGGCGTCGAATGCCAATTGGACCGCCGCGAAACGACGGGGTGCATAGTACGCATTCGAGCATCTAGAGCCAATCCGATGCAAATCGAGCGGCAGCTTGAGTCCCGACCCCGCCACGGGGATGGCCTCTGCAAGCTGCCAAACACACACAGACGTGGATGAGTAGTGACGCACACAATGCGAATATAATCTTGCATTGCGCACCGTGACCACGTTGACCAAACGTGGGCACAAGTGCAGCACGTTCTCGTAATCGAGCAAAGGCAGTCGATCGGTCCACTTTGCGGCTCGGCAGATTGCCTCGTCGCTCACGTCCTTTGGTGTTTCCAGCGCTCGTGCACGCTTGCGCTGCACACGGCAGCGGTCTACTACATTTTCAATCGCACGCTTTGTCGATTCTTTTAGTAGAGGGGCGTTTTCCGTCGTGCTAATAGAGTTTGCAAGTCCAATTGCGCGTTTCATACGTATCCATTCCTCCTCCATTATAGTACCGGCCTCACACATACACACACACTCTCTAGGGAATGTCCCTTCTTGGTTAGCGCGCGCTCGAGTCCTCTCGCGCAATCATCGCGGCCTGCGAAAGGTTTTAGGTCCGGTTCCACTGGCGTCGGAGCCCGAAGACGGCGTCGGTGATGCGGGCGTGGCCCCGACGGGCTCTTCCTCATCGGCAGTGCCTCCGAATATGCTGTCAAACACGGCAGACACTGTGCTCGTCTGCGCGGCGCCGCGCTCACGACGGCGCGCCGGAGCCGGCGCCTCGGGTAGCATGGCAGACGTGACAGACGTGGCGGTTGGCGCGGGCGCAACGGGTGCAACGGGTGCAATGGGTGCAACGGGCGCGGCCGACGCCGCCGACGCGCCAGTCGCGGGCCGTGCCCTCGCAGGCGACTTGCGCGCGCGTGCCACCGCACCAGGCCGGGCCGCAGCGACCGCGGCGGCGGTAATGGGTGCCGAGGCAGTCGCAGCCGTCGTTGTCGCAGCGGGCACCGCCGCAGCGGGCGCCACGGGCGCCACGGGCGCCACGGGCGTCACGGACGTGGGCACGAGCGGCGGAGCGAGCGAGGCCGAAGGCGCGCCGTCGGTGGCTTCGCTCTCGGTCTCAATGGGTGCCTCGGCCATCACGCTGAGGAGCACGTCCGGGTGTCCCCACGCGCCTTCGCCAATGTACGAGGGTGGCATGACATAACGGCTGGGCGTATTGGGCGCGTTGCGGTTGACGCGCACTTCTTGGATTGTGGTTAGGAGGGTTTGCTTGGGAAGGCTGTAGAGCGCGGAGCCAAACACCCTGCCAATCGTCGTGCGCATCGAAGGAAACTGCGCATTATACGTGTCCACGGCCAACCAGTTCTTGCGCTTGTCGTTGGTGTCCGGAATGACAGTGCCATCCCGTCCGATCTTGTTGGTGCCATACTCGACGTATTGGCGATTGACGCTGTCCATTTCTTCGGAAGGGGAATGGGAGAGCAGAAACCCGTCCTCGTTCTTTGCATTCCGCACCGAGCCGCCCGCCAAGGGCAGCGCGTTCAGCCAGCTCGTCTGCACATCGACCATGAGTGCAAACCCAGTGTCGCTGGGCCCGCCCTCGTAGCTGGCATGGCGCATGGCCTTCACATCGAGCACGCGCCCGACTTTCCAACACCCGACCATGTTGGCCAGATCCTCGGTGCGCACGGCGTCAAAGACGTCGTCGTCGAAGCGGCTCTTTTTTTCGCCGCGCTTGTGGCTGGCCATCATGGCGTTGATCGTGACCAGCCTCTTCTTGAGGCTCGCCTTTAGCTCGAGAAATACGGGCCTGCCATTTCTATGCAACCCGTTTCCCGCGGTGATGCGCGCCTGGTCCTTGGTCGCGCCAGGATTGTTTTTCATATATTTTTCCATCGCGGTCTTGAACTCCTCCATGTCCTCCTTTGTGTCCGTGAGCTCGTCCTGCACGTACTGGCACAGGTAGGCCTTGCGCGACGAAAACGGCAGGATTTGGAACATGTAGGCATCCTTGTCGGCGTTGCCGCCAAGTCCGGCGCTGCCCGGCGCCGCGTCGGGGTTGGAGCTCACCTTGGCGCGAATATCCTCGGAGATCTTGTACGCGCGCAGGCCGAGGTAGAGTGTGTTATTTGGTTGGACGTTGCGGTCGAACATCTGAGCCGGGTAGGATGAAAACGTGCCCGTAAATGTGGCCACGTAGTCGTACTGCCCTTGCTGCGCCAGCCACGGCGCACCGACGCGGCCGGGCACGCCGCCGCCGCCTCCCGCGCCGCCAATGTGGTAGCCGCCTTCGATGCTGCCGCGCGGGTGCGACTCGACGGTGCGCAGCGGCGTGGCGCCGCCCGTGCCCGATGCCTGGTCAATCTGGTAGCCCGGATTGGCGCGCGGGTCGTACTTGAGAAACCCATTGTTGCAAATCGTTGGACCTTGGATGATGTTGTTGAAGACGACAGCGTCGCGCGACCCGCTCGAGGTGAACGCAAACGGTTCGTCGTTGGACTTGACGAGGCCGTCTAGACGGATGGTGTCCAGCACACTGAGACCCGTGAATGGCCCCAAGATGTCCTCGCCCTTGTCGTCCTTTTGGGGATTCACATTGAGCACCTGGAGCGGCGACATGCCCTTGTCCACCACGAGCACATTGCCGCCCGCCACCCAGCCGTCGGGGTTGCCTTCGCCGTGCAAGAGTCGGTTGACGCCGTCGAGTCCGATGACGCGCGACATGGTCGCCGTGCCATTGGTGCCGGCACCGAGTGGGTTTTTGCTTAAAAACCCGGGCGGGTACTTGCACACGAAGGCGACGTCTCCCGGCGCCAGACGTCCGGTCCATCCCGAGAGGAATTCCAATGGACACACGCGGTTGTACGGGATTGGGATGTTGGAGCCCTCATTCGGTCGATTTGACTGCGAGAGCTTTGGGACTTTGATGTCACGGCTTGGTTCGGAGACCTTGCTGCCCCGAAAGGCCGGCAGTCCCCCCGGAACGCTGGTGGGGTTGCCAGCGAGGGAGCGCTTGACTCCCGCTTGAGGCGCCTCGGAGGGTGTCACTGCGGATATTAAAGACATGCTCAACCCACACGCACGCCGCTGCAAAGGAATTTCTTGCTCTGCTTGTATACACACACTGGGACGTTATCGTGCCTATTCTATTAGCGGCACACGCGCGGCTTCTGGCGCACGCTCTCACTCTCACTCTCTCTCACGCGCTCCCTTTTTTTCGTCGACTCCTCCTAGGAGTCGCGAATACAAAAACCAAACAGCGAGCGCGTGTGGAAACTTTAAAAAATACCGTCGCCAAAGACTCCAGTGGCGGGCGCCGGCTCGACGTTCATCAAGCCGGCCATAGTCACTGCGGCCACGCGGGCCGTCGTGGGCGAAATAGTGTGCTCGTAGCAATAGCGCTCCAGGATCTCGTTGGTACAATCTTCGAGTCCGAGCTTGGAAGTTGCGGCCGTGAGCACGGCCACGCTCAATACGTCGACTGGGAGGACGTTTTGTGTGCGGATCCAATTGAGCAAGTCTGGTTGCGAAAGCGCGGCCATGGCGGCGCAGCGCACGTCGGCGCGCACGTTGGCTTCCCGTGCCGCACCGGTCAGCGTGTCGCGCACATTCCAAACAATATCGGTGGGCGATCCTCCCGATGCGACCGAAGCGGTGGGCGAGTCGGGGTCGGAGGACGCGTACTGTGCATGTGCGGCCAATGGCAGCGCCGAGGGCGGCAGTGAGAATAGCGGCGGTTGTGCCACGAGCGACGATTCCTGGGTGGTGGTGGTTGTGGTGGTGGTGGTGGTGGTGGTTGTCGCGGACGATGATGGTGGTGGTGGAATTGGTGGTGGTGGTGGTGGCATTGGTGGTTGTAATGGTAATGGTGCTAGAGACGCAGTTTGGGTGCCGCAGCCGCCCCCGCCGCCATCGAGTTGGTCGGTGCATGGAAGACAAATCTTCTCCTCTGACCAATCGAGCAGCAGCCCCACGGATCCAGTCACCTGGCCAATCTGGCCAGTGCCACTATTTTGCTCATGCAGTTGCTGAATCCGTTCAAGGATCTTGGTGAGCATCTGTGGCGTGCACTCGGCAACGGTGCGGGCCAAGGCATAGTCGTCTGCGTTTTGCGCAGTGGTGGCCACAGGAGCGCGGCATACGGGAAGGAGCCCTTCCACGCAGCGGTGCATGATGCACAGCGCCAAGGTGTAATTGGACCGCTTGGTGACGTTCAAGCTGCATGCGTTGTGCTTGCAGATGCTCGCGTGGGCAAAGGTGTTGCGGACCGCACGTTTTGCCTGCAAGCGAATGTGTGTGCGCACGTCGCTGTTGAGAATCTTTCCAATCCAATCGAAGCACTTTTCCATGGCGCCGATGACACGGTTTCGCTTTGCGACTTGCGCGGGCGCGCCTTCGACGCGCTCCGAGAGCGCGCGCACCACCTGTGTCTCCAAACGCGACTGGGCATTGCCCAGCTGGTGGCGCCTCGATACGGATTGCGGAAGGCGCGTCCCGCCTGCGCTGCCCAGGAGGCGTCGCTTTTTTTCAATGGCAGTCTCGTGGCCGCGTGCCGTCGCCTCCTCCGCCTCCTTGTTGGCGTCGCGCATCCGGGAATCGGCCACATCCGTGGGGTCGTCTTCGCGCGCGCAAAACTTTTGCCGGTCGAGGGAGATGACCTGCTGCTGGTCCACAGTGCCGCAGAGATTGCACACATAGAATCCGTCGCCGTTGACGTCGAGTTCGTGCACGTTGTCATTCGGACATCCGCGACAGGTCCACACGACCATTTCTGCCTCCGCAGAGGTGCTGGTGGTGCTGGTTTCAAAAAACGAATGCATCTGCATCTCCGCGGGCGCCGAGGACGACTTGGAGAGCGGTACGGGCACGAGCGGTGAGCGTACCGCCGTGTACTGATCAGAGCGCATCAGAAGCGGACGCGCGGGATCGGCAATACGATATCCGAGACGCGCGTCGGAGCAAAAGGGTCGGCGCGCGTCCTCGCCTTCTGAGGCTCCGCCAACTTCCATGGCGTGGTGCAAGGCGGTGGCAATGGCGCGCGCGCGGCCATTGTCGCCATTGCACGAGGACCGCGATTTTTGGATTGCGGATTTTTGGGGTTCAGACATGGACGATGTGGGTCTCGAGGGCGAGATGGGTTCGAAATTGTACAGATAACACGGGGATGACATTGCCGAGGAATGAGGCGACGAATGAGCAGAGGTTCCAATGGAAGACGACATGGGAGAAGATTGAGCCGATGTTGGAAGACGCATGGACCACCTCCCTCCCGACCGGTAGGCCATTCCACACACACACCTACCCACCACGAGGACCACGCTTCGGTACAGCGCAGTGTGTGTCTGCGGGTCCACGCGGCCTACTATACCACATGACCTTGTTTGTAGGATACGCTGTCGTACATTCCGCAAGATGCAGCTATTGCCACGTGCGCAACGTGCGCAACGCGCGCGTACGTGCGCGCGTCTTCCGCAAATACCCCACGGGCGCTAACCCGCCTTTGCAAACAATCCACAACACAGACGATGCACACCGGCACGCGAATGCGCACCAGTTTACGCCGGCGCGACCTCACACTGGCTGCCATGGCGTTTGCGAGCACAGTCGACGCCGAGGACGTGATGATTGATTTCAGCGGCGCCGCGCTCTACCTCTCGGGCATGCAAACCGTCTTTGCCGTCGTGGCAGTCGCGTGCGTCTCGGTGTTTTCGTGCTGGGCCGTTCCAGAAGGCGGCGTCTCGGCCGTCCGCACCCTTGCCCTTTGCACAGCCACCGGAGCCGCGCTGATGCGCACGCCGCTACGCATCGGGCGCGCACACGGCGTCAACGTTATCTTTTCGTCGCTCCAGCCGGCCATTCCCGTTTACATCCTGGCGCTCACCGTGGAGCAGCTCGTGCACACGTGCTCCGTGGATACGCAGCACTCGCCCTCGTGGCGCCGCGTCGTCTTCCACGGCATGATCCTTGTCATGTGCGGCGCCGGAATCATGCGCGCCAAGAGCCCCATGCGCGACACCGACATTCCCTTTTTGATCACGGCCGTCGCGCTGCTCACAATTGCCGTGCTGCCGCCGCCGAGCGTGGCGCTCATGGGACCGCTCTGCCAGCCGGTGACGGCGTGGGCGGCGGCTGAGCGCTGCCTGCGTGCCTTTGTCTTTGCTGTGCTCTACTGCGTCCACGTCTACTCGTCGATTTCGTCGAATAGTCCCACACGCGCCGAGTCGCTCGTTGTGATCACGCGCTCGGCCTCCGCGGCCGTGTGGACCATGGGGGCTCATGTGCTCTGGCTGCCCGTTGCCATTATCCAGTGCGCCGTGATCATCATTGCGCGGATACGGCTGGGCAATGAGGTTGGCTACCAAGCAGTGGATGTCACCAAACGGGTGCCTTCTGCCGCGTCGGACGACGGGTCGATGAAAGACGATCTTGAAAATGGACACATGGACGATCCGGTCGAACACCAACGACGACTGCTCGCCGATCCACTGCACGCGCGCAGCAGCGTGGCCGATGTGCTCTTTTCCAATGTGGTACAGGGAAATGAACGTCACTCTCCAAGACCCGAATCGCGAGGAGGCGAAGAACCCGACGCGAGCGCGCAAATGAGCGCTGCTGTGACCGACGGCTTCGGCCCGCTTCGATTTCGAGAGGTACAATCTGAACCAATGCAGCAGCCCAGCGGTGTCGCAAACGGCGGCCGTATCTTCAAAGCCGACGACATGACGGCCGAGCGCATGCGAAGTATCGTAAACGCATTGGACTCGGAACAGGGCGCTTAGACCATTTTTTTAGAAGTTGTACACCACTCGCTAAAAATCACGTGTGAAAAAAAACTGGACTTGGGAGAGAAGATTCACGTCCATGCCGCCCAAGCGTAGGTGGACGAGTTCGGAAAAGCGTGCCGTCGGAGCCAGGCAAGCGTGGACGTGTGCGCATTGCGCCAAGCTTTTGCCCGCCACATTCGAAATCGATCACGTGGTGCCATTGCACAAGGGCGGCAGCGACTGTGTCGAAACTAATGCCGAGGCGCTCTGCAACCAGTGCCACGGTAAGAAGACGCTCTGTGAACGCATGCAATTCGAACGGTTGCGCACCGAGGCGATTCAACAAGCCAAGATGGAGCTCAAACCCGAAACGTCACGGCCATTGCTCGGAAATCGACCCGTGCTCCCACCCGAGCCGGGTTGGGAAATTTTGGAAAACCGGTTTCTAAAGTTTGCTCACTTGGCGGAGAAACACTGACTGTTCACAACATACCACTCGGTTAAAACATGGGCGATTACAACTTGTTGGATTCGATGGTCGACTGAAAGAATCACATCATGGTGCAGCAGCCACCAGGCCATCAACGCCGTTGTCGCGCCCGCGGCCAAGAGCGCCACGCGCCTTCCCCGACGCCAGCATCGTCGGTAGTGCGCCGGCGTGTGCACGGCGCTCAGGTAGGCGAGCATGAGCTCCAGCCCGCGCTGCGCGCCGCCTCGGCTCCATACAAGTCCAGCGACTGCGTGCAACGCGAGCGACTTCACGAATCCAATGTCTTCTGCAAAGTGCATCAAGGACCCCAACACAAACACAGGGGTTACAAACACGGGCGGAATCATGTAGCAGGCAGCGTATGCAAAGGGACAGACGAGCGTGGCAAAGTCCGTTGCGCCATGTGCCGCGACGAGTGCGACCAAGGGTCGCAAACCAGAGGCGTCCAAGGCATAGACGGTCATTTGCTCGTCTCCTCTGGCGGCGGCGGTGCGTCGCCTAGCGGCGGCGGATTGAAAAGGGAAGGCGACGGGCCGCTCACCGAGTAGGTGGGTGTGGATCCCATCCACTGTTGGTCCTGGTGCGTTTTGCAAAACTCCTTCCACCACCAGTTGGAGGTCAAGTAGGATCGGTAGTCGTCGTGATCGACCATTTCCTCGAGACGTTTGTAGAGTGCAAGATAATCGCCTTCGGTGGCAACGCCCAGACTCGAGCACAGCAGCCTGAGATCGTCCGTAGACAGCTTTTGCATCCACCAGATCTTCATGTTGATCTTTATCGGATTCATGCCGCGTTCGATTATCTCATTCCAGAGCGCAAGCTGATCGGCAAACTTCTTAGTGCCAACGATGCGCTTGAACGTATGATGCCACCGGTCAACGCCCTTGATGGCCTCGACACATCCGACGCGCGTCAGCTCATCGGAGCCCTCGACACCGAGCCGCTCACACATGAGCCTCAGCGCCTGGTCATCCAGTTCTTCGAGCTGCGAAGCGGCTTTGGCGAGGGCGGCGCTCTTGTCCTCCTCGGTGGGACGCCGCTTTGAGCGAATCTTTGGCATTGGTGGTGGTGAATGTTTGTTTCTGTTGAAAACGTAATGTGCACAAGCCGCAAGGAACAACTTCAGACCAGCACACACGCACGCGCCAAGAGTCGCAACTTTCGCTGCCTGCTCGCCAGCTCAGGCGGTTCACACACGCCCCATGCAAAGAGTTCAAAGGCGATTCGTAGCCGCTCGGCAAACGCGCGCTTCAGCGCCGAGTTGTGCTGAACTCGTGTCTTGTCTGGCTCGAGCTGCGCAATCAGACACTGAATACATGTGTACGACTCTCGCAGTGTGAGAGCCTTTTCTAATCCCGTGACACCCACAGTTTCGCCCTTGCCAAGCGACACATTATACACATTGAACGCAGACGAACGACAAACCCCGATGATCAGCTCGGTGTCGTCGTCCCACGTAAACCGCTTCTTCTTGTCGGAGGTGGTGCTCAATGGTGTTGGCGAAACGTTGCGCTTCATGATGGTATTTTCCCGTTTTACAAGAAAACACGAGACACCTTCCGCAAGAATTAGAGAGGACCGCTAGGTTTCGCATCCGCACGCGCGCACGCACGCACGCGCACGCGCAAGCATGGTGGCGGGCATGGTCGTCTCCCGATCGCATTGCTGGGGAGCACTGTTGCAGGGCACCGACTCGTCCATGTGCGGACGCGTGTGGAAGACGAGCAGCAGACATTTTAAAGGCAAGTTCTGTGACGAATGCCGACATTCCATGTTCGTTCCGGCGACGCGCGTGCGCGTCTTGACCGATGAGATGGCCTTTGTGTTAGGAAACAGACGTTCATCGGGCGTTTGGTCGAAGTCGTCGCCCGAATTGGGACGCTTCGAGTACCGTATCGTCAACAATACACACAGCTGCTTTGGAAGTCGCCTAATTGTCTTTAAAACGACGCCGCCACGCAAACTCGAGTTTTTGCCCGTCGATCCCGACTTGGTGGATGAGGGCATGGTTTGCTTGTGCATCTGCAAGGGAACGGCCGTCCCGATCAAGCACGACCGACTATACCACATTCGAAAGCGGGCGCGGCAGCAGGAGACGCACGAGGCGCACGATTCGGGGTTTGAGACACCCACGCTGTGCGAGGTGGTTGTGCCTTCGAGCATTGTGCAGCTCGCCGACGCGCCGCTGCTTGTCGAAGACTTTGAGGAGGAGGAGGAGGACGAAGAGGAGGAGGAAGAGGAGGACAAGGAGGAGGACAAGGAGGAGGACAAGGAGGAGGACAAGGAGGAGGACAAGGAGGAGCCGTTGCAACCAGTGCGCAGATCACCCGAGGAGCAGCGCAAG
>MEHZ011610528.1_pt1 | contig 19604 bp, 18 predicted proteins | sample 897221 | NCBI WGS metagenome assembly MEHZ01 (sample SAMN05514161, study PRJNA337945) | marine metagenome | isolation source: marine surface water | place: Arctic Ocean | collected 2007-12-13
ATGACATCGCTGCGGCCGTGGCGTGGCTCGCTTCCGACGACAGCGAATGGGTGACTGGCACAGAACAAGTTGTCGACGGAGGCTTGCTCAACGGGCGGGCATGGCGCAAGCTTCCCAAAGCAATCACCGAAGATCGGCCGGTGCGCCTGTATGCCCCCGGCTCCTACGACTGACCATGACCCAAATTGGGAGCGTCACCCGCGATAGTCGCGGGTGACGCTTCACATTTGCATCAGATCTAGTTGGCGAGGCGGCCGCGCAAAAGTTGGCCGGGGCGAGCTCCGGTTGGTGCGCCTTCGTCGAGCAGTACGTGGCCATTGACCAGGGTGGCTTTGAAGCCTGACGCTGTCTGTCGCAGGCGTCGAGCTCCGCCGGGAAGGTCATAGACCAGTTCTGGCATGTCTGGCGTGACGGTTTCCAGGTCAAACACATTGATGTCGGCCGCCATCCCTGCAGCGACCACGCCTCGGTCGTTGAAGCCCCATGCCGAGGCGGGCACCTGCGTCATGCGATGAACGGCTTGTTCAATCGTGAACGCTTGCTCGTTTCGCACCCAATGACCCAGCATGTGTGTTTGTAGTGACGAATCCATGATCTGGCTGACGTGGGCGCCGCTGTCACTAAAAGTCGGGATCGCCTGCGGGTGCCGTAGAAATTCAAGTACCCGATCTTGGTCATGATTCGCTGCCGCCTGCATGAAGAACATGTTCAGGTCAGACTCGACCGCTATGTCGAGGAAAACCGCCATCGGCGACAACCGGCGAGCCGACGCGAGTTCGGCGATTGTCTCGTATGGCGGCAGACCCGACGTGACCGGGAAGACATACTGCCACTCTGGTTTGCGAGCCTCGGTTCCGATCGCCCGGCCGTACTCGGCGGTGTCGGCAATATCGATCAGTTGCTGGCGCATAGACGGATCGGCGAGCGCCCGTCGTTGTTCCTCGAGCGGCTGGGCACGAAGCTCTTTCCATACCGGAAGAGCGTCGAACGGTAGCTGCGTCTGAAACGACAATATCGCCCCGAAATGACGCGAGTGGGCCTGTCCCCATGCGGTGCCGCCCTCGGCCGTGATGCGGTCGAGCAGTTCAACGACTGGCTTCCACTTGTGGTCTTCGGTGCCGAACGCCAACATGCCGTACGTCAGTGGCACACCGGTCGACACTGCGAGATCGATGAGCCAACGGGCGTAGTTCTCGCGCTTGGCTGGATCCGGTGACCGCATATCTGGATGTTGTGCGAGCTCGAAGATGCCGCCGGGACCGAGATCTGCCATCGACTGCACGAGCGCATTGATCTCGTCACGACTAGCGAATCGGCTGGCCACTGGTCGGTCGTCAGAGGTCTCATGGTTGCCCGATACCGACGTAGTGAATCCAATGGCGCCGGCCCGCATCGAGGCCTGTACCTGGGCAGCCATCTTGCTGACGTCATCGTCGTTCGCTGCTTCTTCGAACGCTCGCTCACCCATTGCCCACGTACGCAGAGCTGAATGGCCGACGTAACCGGCGTAGTTAATACCCTTTGGCGTCGCATCGACGAAGTCGAGGTACTCGGGGAACGTCTCCCATGACCAGTCGATGCCGGCTGCCATGGCATCAGCCGAGATGTCTTCAGCGCGTTCAAGATTACGCACCACGAGCTCGCGGGCATCGGAGTTCACCGGTGCCAGCGTGAAGCCGCAGTTGCCCATCACTGCGGTTGTCACCCCGTGAAAGCACGAACACTCACCCAACGGGTCCCACGCAATCTGTGCGTCCATATGGGTGTGGACATCCACGAAGCCGGGGCTCACGATGTGGCCGTCGGCATCGATTGTGCGCTGGGCCTGCTGGCCGCTGAGATCACCGACCTCGGTGATCAACCCGTCGCTGATGGCGACGTCACCGCGACGTGCGCTCGCTCCGGTGCCGTCAACCACCGTGCCGTTCGTAATGACTAGATCGTGCATACCCAACTCCCAGGTCATGAGAGACGCTAGCGCGGCGATGATCAACGATGCCAGGTAGACGCGCGTCTCCACGGGTAGCGACACAGCTTGCACTACTAACGGGTCGTCTTCCCAGGGTGGCACCATGACGCTATGGGACAGTCCTTTACCAGATGACAACAACGACCAATAACGATGGCCCTGTGGGCCCCTCCCAAGGCTTGTCGACGAGCCAAATGCGGTGGCTGATGGGCGGTCTACTGCTTGGACTTTTCTTGTCATCTACCGAACAGAGCGTGGTCGCCACTGCCTTGCCGACCATCGCAGGTGAGCTCGGCGGAGCCAACCGCATTGCATGGGTCGTGTCGATCTATCTACTCACCTCAACAATCGTCACTCCGTTGTACGGCAAGATGTCAGATCTGTTCGGACGCCGGATCGTCTATCAGACATCGATCTCGCTCTTCTTGGTTGGGTCAGTGCTCTGTGCACTCTCCCAGACCATGAACCAACTTGTTGCGGCACGAGCGTTCCAAGGGCTCGGAGGCGGCGGACTCATGTCGCTTGCCTTTGTCATCGTCGGCGACGTCGTCTCGCCCCGACAGCGAGGTCGTTATATCGGCTTGTTCACTGCAGTATTCACCGTCTCTGCCATCACGGGACCCCTCTGGGGAGGCCTGCTCGTCGACGGACCAGGTTGGCGGTGGGTTTTTTGGAGCGTAGTGCCGCTGTCGGTACTCACATTGGTGGTGATCCATCGCGGTCTGCGTTTGCCGTTCGCTACCCGGCCACGACAGATCGACTGGCTCGGCATGGTGCTGCTCATCATTGGCGCGACTGCGCTGATTCTGGTACCGATCTGGGGTGGCGACACCTATGCGTGGGGTTCATGGCAGATCGCGACGGCGATCGCGATAGCGATTGTGGCAACCACCGGGTTCATCTTGCAAGAGAACCGGGCTGCTGAACCAGTCATCCCGATGCGCCTCTTCCTCGACCGCACTGGTGCAGCCGTCTATGCCATGGGTTTCCTACTCATGGGGTCCCTGGTGGCGGTGCTCACCTTTTTGCCGTTGTTTTTGCAGATCGCAACCGGCGCTTCCGCGACCCGCAGCGGACTCATGCTGATCCCTGAGAGCATCGGCATCAGCCTGGTTGCCACAGGAAGCGGCTGGTTGGTGTCACGGACCGGTCGTTACAAGTGGGCCATGCTGCTGGGGCCGCTCATGGCGACAGCCGCATTGCTATGGCTCACGACAATCGGACCAGACACAGGAGCACTTGGCCTTGCCCCAATCCTGTTCTTGCTCGGTGCAGGCCTTGGTCTCGTCTTTCCGAATCTGACCTTGTCGGTGCAGAACGCAGCGCCTTTCGAGGATCTTGGCATAGCCACGTCTACGTCCAACTTCTTCCGCAGCATGGGTGGTGCATTTGGGGCAGCTGTCGGAGGCGCAATTCTGACCGGCCGACTCAACGAAGAGCTGACCAACCGCCTGGGTGCAACGCGGCTCGAAGAAGTAGGCGGCGCCGAAGGGCTGATCCGCAGTCCAGCTGTGGTCAAGGACCTAGACCTCGAGTTGCGCCAGCCAATCATCGAGGCCGTGAGCGACTCGGTGGTTGCAATCGTGTGGTGGGCCGCACCGGTCATGGCTGCCGTTGGCGTAATGGCTCTTCTCGTTCGCGAGACAGCGTTGCGCACCTCGAGTGCCATCGGCGGCTCCGACACCACTAGCTAATGTCCCAGGGCCAAGCGCCCGGCATTTGCTACTACCCGCACTTGATGTTGGGTGTCTCCGCACAAGTAGGGTCAAAAACATGCCAGTACAAGTGATCGGAATGATCGGGGTTGCCCGTCCGAGCGATGACGCAACTGTGCATGTCATCGAAGGAGGCGTGTCTCCCGACTACCTTGTCGAGTTCAGCCAGGCCCACGATCAAGCCGGGTTCGACCTCGTGCTTGTTGGCTACACGTCGACATCGGCCGACGGCTGGGCCGTCGCTACCCATGCCGCAGCCCATACCGACCAGCTTGGCTACCTGATTGCCCATCGACCTGGTTTCGTGTCACCGACGCTCGCCGCCCGCAAGGCAGCGACCTTTGACCAGCTGAGTGGCGGCAGGTTCGCGCTTCATATCATCGCCGGTGCCAGCGATAAGGATCAGCGCCGCGATGGCGACTTCTTGACCAAGGCCGAGCGGTATGAACGCGCTGGTGAATACATCGATGTCATGCGTCGCACCTGGACCGAGACCGAACCATTTGACGTCGAAGGCGTTCACTACTCGATGCAAGACGTTCGATCTGATGTGCGGCCGTTCCAACAGCCATCACCTCCGATCTTCTTTGGCGGCTCCTCTACCGAGGCCCTTGAAATGGGAGCGCAACGCTGCGATGTCTACGCAGTCTTTGCCGAACCGCTTGCTGAGACCGCCGCTCGCTTCGATGGGTTCCGCAAACTCACCGCTGCCTATGGCCGCCAAGCCCGATTCTCAATGAGTGTTCGTCCCATCTTGGGAGCGACCGAGGGGGAAGCCTGGGATAAGGCGCACGCCATCCTGGACGCAATCGAGTCGACAGGTTCGCCCTCAACCGGCAGCATCACGAGCGGCCGCCAGCCCTATGACCACAGCGGCGAGCGCATGTTGGCCCATGCCGCAAACTCCGACGTGCACGACGAGCGGCTCTGGCTCAAGATCGCTGCTGCAACCGGCGCACCCGGAAACACCTCGTGTCTTGTTGGCACCCCCGAGCAAGTCGCTGATGCGCTACTCGAGTACTACAAGCTCGGCGGGCTCGACTACATCTTGATGCGCGGCTTCGACCCGCTCAACGACGCTCGAGAATTCGGCGACGAACTCATTCCCCGCCTCAAGGCGGGAGCACGTGAGCTCGACGAGTCATCGACAAGGACCACAAAAGTCCCTGGGGCCACCGACTAGCCAACTCAGACAGTATTGCGGGCCCCAGCGAGCAATACGGACTCCCTCTGCACTCGAGTCAGGTGAGAAGATGTCGGAATGAAGATCAGTTGCGCGTTCCCGCCAGTCCCTGAGACCCCAGACCACATCGTGCTCGCCGAGGAACTCGGCTTTGAGACGGCCTGGGTCTACGACACCCCAGCGCTGCAGCTCGACTGCTGGATGACGCTAGCTCTAGCTGCGGTGCGCACCGAGCGAATCCGGTTGGGCCCTGGCGTGCTCATCCCGTCACTTCGACACCCAATGACAACCGCAGCGGCCATCGCCACGCTCGTCGGCTTGGTTGGCCAAGATCGCGTCATCATCGGGGCTGGCACCGGCTTCACGGGTCGCCGCGCAATGGGGCAGAAGCCGCTGAGCTGGAAACACTTCCCCGGCATGGTCGATGATGTTCGCGCATTGTTGCGGGGCGAAGACATCATGGTCGAGGGCCAACCTGTTCGCATGTTGCACTGGCCTGGCCAAGCGGTCGAACGACCAATCGAGGTTCCGTGGATCATGGGCGTGAACGGCCCCCGAGGGCTACAGGCCGCGGCCGACGCCAGCTGTGGTGTGTTCACCTCTCGCCCGCGGGCCGACGCCGACTACAGCCAGATCGACGATGTGATGTTGCTGGGCTTCGGCACGATCATGGACGATGACGAGACCATCAACAGCCAACGCGTCATCGACACTGCTGGCCCGGGTGTAGCCGTCGCCTATCACGCGTTCCTGGAACAAGAAGACCCGCGACTCGAGGGGTTTCCCAACGCCGAACGTTTCCTAGAACTAGCAAACGAGTTGCCCCAGGACGGCCGCCATCTCGAGCTACACGCAGGACACCTGACAGAACTGAACGACATCGACAGACAAGTCGTGACCGGTGACGCCATGGCAATCACACCGTTCACCTGTCACGCCGCCGAGATCCCAGGCCGACTCGAACGACTTCGCGATCAAGGGATCACCGAAGTCGCCTTCCAACCCATGGGCGACATCGAGCGAGAACTCACGGCCTTCGCTGCCGCAGCAGAGTTGGCCAGCTAACCGGCAATTTAACGTGGTCGGGTGTGTCCGCGGTGGCCTATAGGCGCGGGTCAAAGATGATGCGGCCGGTGGTCTTACGGTCAAACAGATCCTTGAGTGCCCGCGGCAGGTCCGACATGCCCACTGTCTCGCTGATGAGCGGGTCGATCTTGCCGTCGAGCAGCAGCTGGTACACCTCGTCGTAGCACTGCTTGAACGGTGCCGGATCAACCCCGCGATACCCGCCCATATGCACGCCAACGACTGAGTAGTTCTTCACCAGCACGTGGTTCGCCGGCGCCGAAGGGATCGACCCAGTCGCGAACCCGACCACGAGCAGGCGGCCTTCCCAAGCAACCAGTCGCCGAGCAATGTCGAAGTAGTCACCACCGACGGGGTCATACACCACGTCGACGCCCCGCCCATCGGTCTCCGCCATCACCCGCTCATACAGATCTTCGTTCCGATAATCGATGGCAACGTCGGCACCCAGGTCGCGACATACCTGCATCTTGTCGGGCCCACCAGCGGCGGCGATTACACGGCAACCATGCGCCTTTGCCATCTGAACCGCCGACGAGCCAACCCCACCGGCAGCCGCTAGTACGAGCACGGTCTCACCAGCTTGCAGATTGCCCCTGCGGTGCAACGCGAACCACGACGTGCCATACGTGACGTGCATCGCGACCGCCGTCGTAGTTTCGACACCGTCGGGAATCACCGTGACGTCTTTGGCCGCCAGCACTGCCTGTTCACCAAACCAGCCCGAGGTAGCCGATGTCATGCCCAGGACTCGCTGCCCGATTGCTAGGTCAACGTCGTCGCCAACCGCGATGATCGTTCCCCCACCGCTCATGCCCGGGGTGAATGGCGTGGGCATCTGTACTTGATAGGACCCCTGACACTGCAAGATGTCAGCGAAGTTCAGATCCGCAGCTTCAACGGCTACAACAACCATTCCCGGCGCCGCACCCGGCGCGTCAACCTCATCGAGCCGTAGGACATCCCACGGATCGCCTAGCTCATGCATCTGCCAAGCCTTCATATGTTCTCTCCCGTAGACCAGTCGCTCAAACAATGATTGCGCATCAGTCGCCAAACCAATCAATGCCGCCGGCGCCCGTCTGACGTTGTAGCTCGACCTGGGCCATCGTGAACTTGGCCAACTGGTTCATGTGGACCTCGTCTGGACCGTCGGCGATGCGCATAAGACGAGCCGTCACGTACATGTCAGCGATTGGGGTGTCACCGCTGACGCCCTTGCCACCAAAGATCTGCATGGCGCGTTCAGCTACGTCGTGGGCCAATTTGGGTCCGATGATCTTGACCATCGAGATGTAGTCGCGGGCGCCCTTGGCTCCTGCCTTATCCATCTCGGCCGCGGCTTTAAGCACGAGAAGCCGAGCCTGTTCAATCGAGCAGCGAGCCCGAGCGATGTCTTGGCGCACAGACGAATACTCGCTGATCTTGCGACCAAATGGCTCTCGGTCATCGGCCCGTGCACACATGAGTTCCATCATTCGCTGCGCCATGCCCACATTGGTCATCGCATATTGGAATCGTCCTGGCCCCAGGCGGCCTTGGGCGATCGTGAAGCCTTGGCCTTCGCCCATAATGATGTTGTCGACGGGTATACGAACGTTGGTGAACTTCAACTCACCGTGGCCTGCTGGCGAGTGGTAATTGCCAAATACCTCGACACATCGAACAACTTCGAGCCCATCGCTGTCGCGAGGGACTAACACCGTCGAGTGTTGTTGGTGGCGTGGTGCGTCGGGGTTCGACAAGCCCATCGTGAGCAAGACCTCGTTGAGCGGATGCATGATGTTGCTGCTCCACCACTTGCGACCGTTGAGCACGTACTCGTCGCCGTCACGAACAATGGTGAGCTGCATATTGGTGGCATCAGACGATGCGACCTGTGGTTCGGTCATTGCATAAGTAGAACGAATCTCACCTGCCAGCAGTGGGCGCAGCCATTGGTCTTGTTGGGCGGCACTACCGAACTTCGCAAGCACCTCCATGTTTCCTCGATCGGGCGCCGAGCAGTTGAAGACTTCGAAGGACCACGGCAGGCGACCCATTACTTCGGCCAGCGGTGCAAACTCGAGGTTGGTGAAGCCAGGGCTCCACTCCCCGTATTCGGCGGGCAAGAACCAGTTCCATATCCCGGCCTCTTTCGCCTTGGCTTTGAGCTCCTCAACGACGGGAGGTTGCTTCCACAGGTTGGCACCGTCCATCACGAAGTCGTGATGTTCGCGCTCACGCGGATAGACGTGAGCATCCATGAACGCTTCGAGGCGTTCCTTGGCTTCCATTACCTTTGGCGTGTAGTCAAAATCCATCATGTCCCCTTGGTCGCAACCTGAGCATGGCACAACGCCAGGCGTCGTGACCAGAGTCCTAATCGAAGCCGTCAAGCACGCTGGGGCCGGCGCCGCATGGAAACGGCGCCTTCAGCGCGAGTGTTGTTCGTGTCACCCTTGCCATTTGTGAGACTGGTTTTGAGGCCATCGTGCTAGCAAATCTTCCCAGCTCTGTTGGCGGCCGAACCGAGTCAGACCCAGCCAGATCGAGTCACTTCGGAGATGCTCGATTCCGCCACCTGTGGTGGATCAGGCGAAGTAGAGCTCCTGGTTGTTGCCCAACAAAACGCTCGGCCCCTCAGGCTCAGCACCATCGACGGTCGCACCCATCACATCGTTGAAATCTGACCCTACGGCTGACGACGAGGGCACGACCCACCCATGCCCTGTCGGCAGGTCATCAATGTCTCGGTCCGGGCCCACGACACGAGCGCTATCGAGACATCGCGAGCGTGAAGGTCCGCAGGACACCGCAGTGCGTCACTACCCCACCAGCGCCCACCCCAGTCGGCGCCGAACGTGAAGAAGTAGACGGTGAGCCGTCGACGCCCCTAGAAACGATCGATCAGTTTGACCTCGCCGGTTGAACTCCACACCCGGCAACCAGCGCGAACGCCTTGGCCATGCGAGGCCGTCGTAGAGCTGGATGCAGGAACGATTGACAGGTCTGCTCTCCTTGCAGAATCACAAGTTCGTCCAGCCCAGCCTGCCAATCATCGACAGTCACGCCAGACGATTCCGGTCGTGAATTTTCCCTAGACCCATCCTTGCCCATGTCCTTTACCGCTAGCAATGGTGGGCACCCGGCCAGCTCTCAGAGGGCAGCCTCCTCCTAGCGGCTTGACACAGTTTCGTTATGGGACCGGGCCGCGAAGTACGTTGAGAGTCGAAGAGGAGACGCCATGAAGCTGAGCGTTGATTACCCGAGCGTTGCGTACCGAGAGGGCCCTAAAAAGGTGCTCGAGCTTGGCAAGGCAATCGAAGACATTGGCTATGACGAGATCGCCGTGTTCGACCATGTCGTCATGGGCTATCCGACCGAGGACCGGGCCGGTCCGCGGTATCCACCGAAGATGCCAGTCCTCGAAGCGATCGTGCTCATGGCTCAGTTGGCCGTAGTGACCGATCGAATTGGCTTGGCCACCGAAGTGTTGGTGCTGCCACAACGCCAACCGGTGCTTGTCGCCAAGCAGATCAGCACGATCGATGTGATGTCGCAAGGACGGGTACGACTCGGGGTCGGTGTGGGCTGGCAGGCCTCCGAGTACGACGCACTGGAAGAGGACTTCACGAACCGCGGCCGTCGCATGGACGAGGCCATCGCCCTTATGCGGTCGTATTGGTCCGACGAACAAATCGACTTCGATGGCGAGTTCTACTCGTCGACCGCTATGGCGATGGAACCCAAACCAGCCCAACCAGGTGGCCCCCAGATCTGGGTCGGCGGCGGCAGCAAAGCAGCCTTGCGCCGCACCGGTCAGCTGGGCGATGGCTGGATGGGAAGCGCACTTGCAGCCGAGGAAACCATCGTGGAATCGATTGCGGCCATTCACTCGGCTGCCGAAGCGGCGGGACGAGACCCTGCCAGCATCGGACTACAAATGATGTTGCAGCCACCCCCTTCCAAAGAGGAAGACAAGGCGTACTACGCCGACCACGACCTGGTCGTGCGACGTGTCGTTCGTCTGAAAGAACTCGGCTTCGAATGGGTGTCGCTCAATGCAACCGCTGTCTTCCAAGCAGGCGCCCGTTCCGTCGATGCCATGATCGAACAGCTCGGTCTGCTGCACGCAGCCATCACCGCGGAAGTGGGCTAGTGCGGCTTTCGGCTTTGCACGTCAACGATCCCGGCAGGTCCTTGGCTCCACGTCACTCTTGGCGACCAACTTGCTTGACCACACCCAAAGGCAATAGGAATAACAATGACAATTAGTCTCGGAGTGACGATGCCGTTGCTCGACACAGGCGGCGCCCCTAGCTTTGTGCGGGACTACGCACAAGCAGCAGAGGATCTTGGCTATCAAGGTCTCGCGCTGGCTGACCATGTGCTCGGCGCCAACGTCGCGAACCGCCCTGGCTGGGGTGACCGGAATACCTCTGCCGATTACTTCCATGACCCTTTCGTGCTGTTCGGCTTCCTTGCCGCGTGCACCACATCGATCGAGTTCTCGACGCAGGTGATGATCCTTCCCCAGCGCCAGACCGCACTGGTCGCCAAGCAGGCTGCATCGCTCGATGTTCTCTGCGAGGGGCGCTTCCGGTTCGGCATCGGCAGCGGTTGGAACGCCGTCGAGTACCAGGCACTAAACGAGGATTTCACCAACCGCGGCAAGCGCTTGACCGAACAAGTTGAAGTAATGCGCCGCCTGTGGGCCGAACCACATGTGACCTTCGCTGGTGACTATCACCAGATCGACGACGCCGGAATCAACCCGTTGCCAGCTGGTCGTTCAATCCCGCTGTGGTTCGGCGGTCATGAGGACCGCATGCTCCGCCGCATCGCAAAACTTGCCGACGGCTGGATCATGTTGGCCTTCCCTCCCGACGACACAGCGCTCCAAGCATTCGAGACGTTACGTGGCTATATACGCGACGAAGGCCGCGACCCTGTCGACGTAGGCCTCGAGATCTGGACCTCGATGGGCGACGGCGACGACGACAAGTTGCGAGCCGACTTCCAGTTTTGGAAGGACGCTGGTGTCAGCCACATCACGTTGAACAACTGGTACGACCGCCCTCCGCACAACCGGATGGTTGAGCGGAGCGCCGACGCCCATATGAACGCACTGCGCCACTACCGAGAACTCGTCGACGATCTGCTGTAGACGAACGCTGGCTGGCCGCATCCCGGCTATGTCAGGATCGACCCATGAGTGCATTGTTCGGGCCGGTTATCCAGCAGGGTTGCGTCGTCGCCAACAGCAACCAGGCCAGGCACCATTGGATCGCTCGTGGCATCGGACCATTCTTTATCGAAGCCCACATCCGACCAAAGGGCCGGTACGACAATCAGCCAATCCAACCGGAGCTATCTGCGACCTTTGCCTACTCTGGCGATCAGCAAATCGAGGTCATGGATCAACTGATGGCCCGCAGCGAACACCCGGTGGCGTTGATGGAGACGGTCCGTGACGCGTCTACTGGAGGTCCGACAAGCTCGTTCCCGAGGGCAACGCACACCCCGAACAAGCAGCTACCGACGCCGCCTCTTTGGCACCGTAGTGCTCAACAGCGCGAGACTCAGTCTGTCCTTTCAGAGAGAGCGCTATGACGGAAACGGTTATCTACGAAATTCGCGACAAGGTCGCCTTTGTCACCATCAACCGGCCCCAGGCCTATAACGCGTGTGACAAGCCGACCTATGAACGACTCGCCGAGGTATGGCAAGACTTCGCGGTGAACAACGAGGCATGGGTCGCTGTTCTGACCGGCGCCGGCGACAAGGCGTTCTGCGCTGGCAGCGATATCAAACAGAACTTTAACACCGAGCCTGAACCAGCCGATGCATTCGGGTCCGAAGGTCGCCCTGATCTGATGCGCGGTCTCGATGTCTGGAAGCCGATCATCGCCGCAGTGAATGGGCACTGTAATGGCGGCGGTCTCGAGATGGCGCTTGGATGTGACATACGAATCGCATCCGAAAACGCCCAGTTCGGCTTGGGCGAGTCACGCTTGGGGTTGTTACCAGGCGGCGGCGGCACCCAACGACTCACCCGCACGATCCCGCTGGGCGACGCACTCTGGATGCTGTATTCGGGTGAACGAATCGACGCTGCCGAGGCTCACCGCGTCGGCTTAGTAAACCGCGTCGTGGCACACGCTGATCTCATGGCCACTGCCGAACAAATGGCTCGCAAAATCTTGGAAGCAGGCCCGCTCGCGGTGCGAGCCATCAAGCAGGCAGCGATCAAAGGTCTCAGCATGCCTCTCGATGATGGGCTCAGGCTCGAGTCGAATCTATTCCGGCTGTTAGCAATGACCGAAGACAGCGTTGAGGGCACCCGAGCATTCGCAGAGAAGCGCCAGCCCGAGTGGAAGGCCCGCTGATGATCAGCAACCGTCACGCTCGGCAAGCTTTAGATACCAACACAAAGGAGACATCATGTTGAAGCCGGTACAGCTGGGAGCCAACAGCGGGTTGCGGGTCTCGCAGCTCGCACTCGGCACCATGAACTTCGGAGAGCCAGGACGAGGCCATCAAAGCGACTGGACACTCGACGCTGACCAAGCTCGGCCGATCTTTCAGGCCGCTCTCGACCACGGACTCTTCACCTTCGACTGCGCGAATGCATACGGCATAGGCGCATGCGAAGAGGTCGTCGGAAAATTGTTGCGTGAGCTTGCCCCACGAGACCAGTACGTGCTCGGGACCAAGGTCGCCATGCAAATGGGAGACGGAGCTAATCAGCTCGGCCTATCCCGGAAACACATCATGGAATCAGTCGATGCTTCCCTTCGTCGGCTCGGGGTTGACTACATCGATCAGCTCGTTATCCATCGTCACCCCCATGGTGTCCCTGGCCATGTCGAGACCCCAATCACCGAGACGATGGAGGCGTTGCACGATGTCGTCAAGGCGGGCAAGGTGTTGTACCTGGGCGGATCGTCCATGTTTGCCTGGCAGTTCGCCGAACTCCAGATGACTGCAGAGCAAAACGGTTGGACCAAGTTCATCTCGATGCAAAATCATTACAACCTGATCTACCGCGAAGAAGAACGCGAGATGAACAAGTACTGCGCCAAAACCGGCGTGGGACTCATGCCATGGTCGCCTTTGGCCCGCGGCATTCTCGCCGGCAGTTATAAAGGCGGTTTAGACAAGGGACAGACCACTCGTAGTTCGGGTGTCGATCGCAAACGAACCGGCATGCTCTATCGCGGCGAGATGGACTTCGCCATTGCTGACCGTGTCATCGAAGTGGCCGACAAGTACGGCAAGACACCAGCCCAAATTTCGGTCGCCTGGTTGCTGAACAAACCCGAGATCCACGCACCGGTTGTGGGCGTGTCAAAGATCGAACAACTCGATCAGCTCGTCGCCGCGTGTGATATCACTCTTGACGCCGCAGATATCACTTATCTCGAAGAGCTCTACAAGCCAGTCGATAACCTGCTGTCGATTGGCTTCAGCTAAATCTTCCCTGGGAGACAAGTGCATCGATTTCATCGGGTGAATAGCCAAGCTCCGCGAGGATCTCGCGACCATGCTCGCCAAGTGCGGGCGCCCGGCGCGGTCCAACCTGAGCAACGCTTGTCACCTTGACCGGGTGGGTGATGATCCATGGTGTCTCAAGTTCTCCGCTGACGGGCTTCACCGTTATGGCGTTGATGCGGGCCTGTTCGTCCACCGCCGCCTCTTCGACCGTCGCGACCATGTTGACCGGCAGGCCATGTCCGTCCAGTTCACTCAACCATTCGGTAGCGCTCTTCGTGCGTATGATCTGCTGGATCTCATCGCCGAATGGCTCTCGGGCCTCCCCGAACATGGTCTCGAGGTCCGAAAAGCGCGGGTCTGCGAGCAACTCGGCTGCGTTAAGAGCCACCAACAATCTCGTGAGCATCTCTTCGTCGCGGATCATGTTGAACTGCAACCACCGACCGTCTGCAGTTTCATATGGCCGCAGCATGGGCGAGTAAATCCGGTTCCTTTCGCGGTACCGGGCCATGTCGCCGCCAGCCATCGCACCCTGCACGATCCCCGCCGCAGACCACAGGCCGTTGGCGAGCAGCGATGTGTGTACCATCGCACCCTCGCCCGAGCGTTCTCGATGCAGCAATGCTGTGACGATCCCGGCATAGAGCGACACGGCGGTTGGATGATCGCCCATTCCAGGAAGCCCTTGAGTCGGCAGCGTGCCCGGCTCACGCATGATGTCCATGAGACCGCTGCGCGCCCAGTAGGCAAGCTGGTCAAATCCCTTGCGATCTCGCTCGGGACCTTCCTCGCCATAGGCGGTCAGCGATGCATAGATCAGGGTTGGGTTGAGTTCCCGAAGGGTGGCATAGGTCAGGCCGAGCGCCTCTCGGACCGGGTAAGGATAGTTGGTGATGAACACGTCGGCATCGCTGATCAAACGGTGCAGGACCTCTTGGCCTTGTGCCGACTTCAGATCAAGTACCAGCCCACGCTTATTTCGCCCGTGCAGCTCCCAGAACCAGTCAGGGTCGGCGTCAGGGGTGGTGTCGATGTTAGACAAGAGCCGCAACATGTCACCGCTGCCGGGCTGCTCGACCTTGATCACGTCGGCGCCGAAGTCGGCCAGCATCGTGGCCGCTGCAGGTGCGGCGATGACAGAAGCGCAATCAATTACCTTGAGGCCGGAGAAGAGGTAGGGAGTCACGAGACATGTCTTAGCAGCCATCGCGCTCGCATCGCCAAGCGTGACGTCGGCTGAATGATGTCGGTCTCATCAACCAGGTACGTCTCTGCAGACAGCGCAGTGCTTTGCTGGCCAAAGACACTCTGTCTCGGCATCGCGCATCGAGCGCACTTCTGGAATCGCCTTGGTGATGCGGAGACGACTTCGAGCTGCATGCAAGGTTGATTACTGATGTGCGTGCGCTGCAGGCCGCAGGGACTCTGCGGGATTCGGCGCCTCGTCCAGCCAACAACGCCGATGTGTTGGTCAGCCTGCTTCAAGAGCTGCGTTAAGAGCCACCATTGGACCAGACCCCGAGGCTCACCACGCCATCTTGACCCAACTGTTGTATTGATCGATCGAGTAGCCGTTCGCTGCTCTTGAGGACCCGGTCCGTTTGCTGATTCAGATGACTCCGGCTAGCTGATCAAACGTGGCCGCTATCGGCAGGCGCTAGTCGGCATTTATTCTACGTTTGTTCCGAGTTTGTAATGGCCTCGTCGAATGCGCCGTGTGACCGTGTATGACGCCCGCGGCGGTTGCCAGCATGCTGCTCGGTATGTGGAGTGCATTGGGAATTTCCGGCTCAATTGAGGTCTCCAACAGTTGGCCCAGATCGATGATGACTCCAGCAGGTCCGTCATGATCGGTCAAGACCGCGCCGAACAACGTACGGGCCGAAGCCATGTTGCAACACAGCGATATGCACGCTGCGATGACCTGGCCATGCTGGTCAACAGCGCGGTGCACCTATCGCCAAATGGCAGCGGCTTTCACCTAGGTGTCATCAACAAACCAATGGCCGCCAATCAGATGCCGACACGGCTGTGCCGCTCCGATTCGACCGGCGCTCGCTGCCCAAAACCCCAACATTTGGCAGCCAGTTTGGAGGTACTGGTGTCGTATGAGGCAAGTCTCTGTATGCGTTATGGGGGGGGGTCGAGATCCAACTGTTTTATTGCCAAGCCGCCCGTTAAAGCCACCGCAGCGGCCTTGGCCATATCCAGCACATGGCGGCGAGGCAGGTCGTAACCGATTGTCTACGGCGCGATGCGTTCGATGTGCCAGGAGCTATCGCGATAGACGTAGCGCAACCGGTCGTGGAGCCGGCTAGGGCGGCCTTGCCAGAACTCGAACATGACCGGGGCGACGCGGTAGCCGCCCCAGAATGGCGGGCGGGTTATATCGCCGTCGCCGAAACGGGCTTGCACATCGAGCACCGCCTTTTCGAGCACCGATGGATCAGCGATCAGATCACTCTGTGGTGATGCCCATGCCCCGAGCTGGCTCCCACGGGGACGCGACGCGAAATAGGCGTCACTCTCGTGGGCCGCGACCCGGGTGACGGTGCCCACGATGCGGACTTGGCGATGCATAGTGAGCCAGCTGAAGAGCAGGCTCGCCTTGCCGGCTGACTCAAGTTCGGCGGCCTTTGAACTCTCGTAGTTCGTGTAGAACACGAAACCTCGCTCGTCGACGCCCTTGGCCAAAACATTGCGGGCATGGGGCCAGCCGCCCTCGTCGACGGTCGCAAGAACCATTGCGTTGGGTTCGAACACGTCGTTGTCTACCGCAGCCTCGAACCACAAGCGCCATTGCTCGGTCGGATCGTTGTGCATCGATGCTGCGTCGATGGTGCCCACGTCATAGTGCAAACGAAACTCACCCAAGTCCATGCCCACAGTCAACCATCAGAAGTGGTGCGTCTTGCAATTGTTTGGGCAGTCCTGGCGAGTCATGGACTTTGCGTGACGAGGCGTCAGGATCGGTTACTGCTGGTTTGGAACTGCCGATCCTGAGAGCGACGCTCAGCGGCGTCAGGCTGCCCTCACCAATTGTGAGACCTACCACTAACCTCACAACGATGCTCCGCTGGCCCCACTACCAATGAGCCGGAAAGCGTACGACCGCGGCACGCTTGCGGCAATCGCTGCTGGAGGCGTCCTTGGTGCGTCGCTGCGGTGGCTGCTCACGCAAGGCTTCTCTGACACGAACCCCGATGGCTGGTTCGTCTACGCCACCAACTCGCCGGTCAGCATTAGGCCAAGTACCACAGGCCCGTTTGAGTTTGTTCGGTCGGCCCAAACAATCTCGGGGGCGGCCGGCATTCCTTTCGACACGCTGATCGTGAACGTGCTCGGGTGCCTGCTGCTAGGAGCCCTTACGTTTCTACTCGTCGGCTCCGCAAGCCCCTATCAACGGTTGTTAGTAGGCGCCGCCACCGGCTTGTGCGCAAGCCTGACGACCTTTTCCACCCTCGCCGTAGAAGTTGCTGTTTTGTTGCGCGGCAAGCCAGTCCTTGCCCCAGAACTCGACAACCTGGACATCCTGAGTCTTGCCATCCAGCCGGCCGCGCCCACCGCCCTTGCATACCTTGGTCTTAGCATCACCGGCGGAGCGCTTGCGTTCTGGGTGGGCCGCACCCTCGCCTGTCGAGTTGTTCACACCGCAGGGAAACGAACAATTGGAACTGGGCAATGACGGTGCTCGCTTTCGTGGTGGTGGCCGCGTTGTTCACGCTCGTTCGGGCGCTCAGCACCGCAGGGCAGCCCGTTGGCAAGATTCCGTGGCGCACTTTTGCCGTGAACGTCAGCGGAGCATTCCTGCTTGGGCTCGTCGTGACTTCGACCTGGTGGGATAATCCCGTCGTGGCCAGCACCGCCGCGCTCGGATCTGTCACGACCTTCTCCACGGTTGCCGCAGAAGCTGCATCTCTGCTCGATAATGGCCGCAAAGGCCGTGCCATGGCCTACGTTGGGATGACCGTGGTTGCCGGCGTAGCCGCAGCCTGGTTCGGACTCAGCATCGGAGACTTGTCATGACCGCACCGGTTGTACTCGAAGTATTCAGTGACTTTCTTTGACCGTGGTGCCATGTAGGCACCGTGCGTGTCGATGAACTGAAGCGCCGCATGGGCGACGCTATTGATGTGCAGTGGAAAAGCTTCTTGCTTCGGACTGAACCAAAGGTCACCTCGCTGGAAAAATTCACTGCCTACACCGAGTCTTGGCAACGGCCTGCCGACATGGAACCGTCAGCGAAATTCACAACCCCGTGGGCCTCCGGTGCCACTCCTCCGTCGAGCTCGTTCCCGGCTCAGATGGCCTGGAAAGCAAGCGCCCATTTCGGCGACGAAGCCCAACAGCGATATCACCACGCTCTGCTCGATGCGTACTTCGTGCAAAACCGCGACATCAGCAGCGGGCCTGAGCTTGCCCAGATCGCCCACGAATGCGATATAGACAAGGACGCGTTCGTCGAGTTGTTCACCGAACAGCACGATTCGTTGCGCGACTTGGTCGCAGCCGAACACAATGACGCAATCGGCCGGGGCATCACCGGAGTTCCAAGCGTTGTTGTTAACGAGAATTTCCCGATTCAAGGCGCCCAGGATGTCGATGCCTATGAGCGCTGGATTACCCGAGTCATCGATCGAGGCCTCTGATCATCCGCCTAGGCGGCCTCTGATCCAGGGACTTGAGTTGGCGTTCAACGCTGCGTAACCGGCCTCCAAAGCCAGCGGGAGCCATTCCCAAAGTGAACGCTTGCGTGGGTACCGTTGCCAGCGCTGTCACCAACAACTATGGCGCCAGCGCTGAGGGCTCGGTCTAGCCCCCGTAGAACCATCTGTGACGATTTCACCGTGCTGTGCACGATCGGTGTGTCACAGATGTTCTTGATAAGGGCGAGCGGCCAGTGGCGTGGGCCTGTGTTCTTAGGTTGGTGGCGAGACGCTGTCGAGACCGCAGAATGACCGCAGCACCTCGGGAACGGTGAAAGTGCCGTCGGCCTGCTGATAATGCTCCATCAGAAACACGAGCATGCGTGCAACCGGGATGGCTGTGCCGTTCAAGGTATGGGCAAACTCTGAGCCGTTCTCCGTTTTTACTCGAGTGTCCAAACGGCGAGCCGAGTAGTCCAGGTAATTCGAGCAGCTCGTGATCTCGCGGTAGGCACCTTCGGAGGGAAGCCAGACTTCGCAGTCGTACTTCTTGGCCGCTGCGTTGCCAAGATCACCTGCGGCGATGTTGACGACGCGGTAGGGAAGCTCCAGTTCGTCCAAGATCTCGCGTTCGATCTCGAGTAGCAGTTCGTGCTCGTCCCAGCTCTTGTCAGCTGGTGACCAGATGAACATCTCGAGCTTGTCGAACTGATGGACACGGAAAATGCCTCGTGTGTCCTTGCCATAGGTTCCGGCCTCGCGACGAAAACACGTAGAGAATCCGGCGTAACGCAGGGGCAACTTTTCGATGTCGAGCCGGTCCTTGCGATGCATGCCAGCCAGTGGCACCTCCGCTGTGCCGACCAGGTACAAATCGTCTTCTGGAATGCCGTACACCTGATGTTGATCGGTTGGGAAGAATCCGGCGTCGATCATCATCTGTTCGCGCACGAGCACCGGTGGAACCACCGGGTTAAAGCCGCGAGCTACCAGCTTGCCGAGTGCCCACTGAACCAAGGCGAACTCGATCTGCACTGCGGCGCCAGTGATATAGGCGAATCGCGAGCCGCTCACTTCGGCTCCCAGCTCGTTGTTCACCCAGCCAATATGGCGTCCGAAATCGGCGTGATCCATCGGAGGAGCTTCGGGTGTGCCGCCGACCGTGGCTATAACCGTGCCCTCGTCTTCGCCACCATCAGGAACAGACTCATGGGCAGGCACCGGAAGTTGCAGCGCTGCTGCTTTCAGCTGGGCGTCGAGTACGCCGTATGCCGCTTCTGCCTTGGTCAGATCTGCCTTGACCAGTCCAGCGGCTTCGATCTTGGCTGGGCGCTCGTCGGGCGAGGCCTTGCCAATCTCTTTGGACACCGTATTTGACCGATTCCGCAGTTCTTCTACGGACAGTTGCATGTCTCGATGCTGGGAGCTCAGTTCGAGCACCTTGTCGACAAGCGCAGGGTCGGCACCCTTGCGCACCATTCCGGAGCGATACGCCGGGTCGCTGAGTTGCTTGAGGTCAATCACCC
>MEHZ011548103.1_pt1 | contig 19544 bp, 18 predicted proteins | sample 897221 | NCBI WGS metagenome assembly MEHZ01 (sample SAMN05514161, study PRJNA337945) | marine metagenome | isolation source: marine surface water | place: Arctic Ocean | collected 2007-12-13
GGCGAACGTAGTCCAGGGCAGAAACTGTGCTGCAGCGATACCGCTGATCAGCAACGGTAGTGCGGGCAGGCGCAGCCCATCGCCAAGATTCGTCACGAACAGCGCAGCCAACAATGCCGAAAAGGCAGGACCTAGGCTGTTAGGTCGTGGGCTAGATCGTGGCCGCAAGTCGTGGGCGCACCAAACGCCGACTCGGAGACGACTGTCACCTTTTGAACCATTTCACAACATGTCGCAGCGATAAAGCGCTCGATTGATCACCAGCCCAGGTCACCGTCTGATCATCGACGTGAAGGTGCGGTGCCAGCAGCCTGATTGGAGAGATCGAAAGGCGAGCCGTATTGATTGCGGAAGACGACCTCCTCGACTGGTTTGCGGCTGAGCTTGGTGTACTGCTTTTCGGGTACAGGCCAGCCGACGGCGACGAGCGCACCGACCGCAACCTCGTCGGGCAAACCAAGTAGATCAGCAACAGCGGCTTCTTCGGCGGCGAGCAATGTGGTTAGGGCCGAGCCCAAACCTTCGTTACGACATCCCAACAACACGTTCTGCACAAAGGTGTACAACGACCCACCGCCAACGATGCTCTGACGTTCCAGGTCCTTGTCGGTCACTGCGAGGGTCCACAGTTCGACGCAGCACACCAGCAACGCCGGCACCTGCGCCAACGATTTCGCAAAGTCATCGGTACGTGTAAGACGGTTTTGGGCCGGGTTGTATGAATCCATCTTTGTTTGGGCGTCGGTCGTTTGGTACCCGACAACACCGTCACGGGCATGATCCAGGTAAACGTTCCACTGCTTTGCGTGCAGGTCCGCTATCTGTTGCTTCAGGTCCGGGTCGGTTACAACGATTGTCCGCCAGCCCTGACGGTTTCCACCCGACGACGCGAAACGGGCGTTGTCAAAGATCCGATGCAGGACGGCATCGTCAAGTGGATCGTCGGTGAAATACCGACACGATGGGTTGGTGCGCATTGCCTCATAGAGATCCATGCACTGACACTACGAGGCTGGGTCGTGGCGGCCTAGCCCAAGCAGCTCAGCAGGCGATCGATGTCAGTAGGGCTCAACAGCTCAGCAAGCTTCCGATGGGCGAATCGCTCCATCGCAAAGACCTCAGCAACGGTGAGTTCGTCGTCCTGACCCAACGCATCAATGGTCCCCAAGATGGCGATCATCTCAAAGCCCAAAATGGCGATACGCAGTGCATCGATATCCAATTGGGCGATCGCACAGACCGCGCTGCTGTGGGAACAACGGTCATGTGAGGGACCGACCGCGAGCGTGCCGAGAGCGGAGCCGACGATCCCGATGCCATCAGGTTCAAATCCGAGTTGTACGCGTTGAGGTGAGCTAGTCGTCAAACTCAATAACGAGACCTAGGAGGCTCCCACTCATACGATTCACTGGCTCCATGGACCGGCCCGCAGCCCGAGGTCCACGCTCCGTTCAGCACCCATGATGATCGGCCCCTGTTGGTTCGCTCTCCCAGGGTGAGGTCCACGGAGTCGGCCGGTCTAGTGAATGTGGTCTAGTGAATGGTGGGCAGCGGCGAGATATCGTCACAGGTATGCACCAACGGCCACGTAGAAACCGAAGCACAGCAGCGATCCGTGCGATGGCCCGAGAAACCGATCTTGGGGTGCACAACCTGATCCTGCCTCTTTTCGTGCAAGAAGGAGAGGGCGAGTTCACGCCCATCGCCTCAATGCCAGGCCAGGCGCGGCTGTCGATTGATCTGATGGTCAAGCACTGCGAGAGCGTGGCTGAAGCCGGTGTGCCTGGTATTGCTCTGTTCCCGGCACTTCCGGACGATCAGAAGGACACCCATGGCACCAGCTCCACCGATCCTGACAATGTGAACCTGCGTGCTGTTCGTGCCATCAAGGCAGCGGTGCCCGATCTCATGGTGATCACCGATGTAGCGCTCGATCCGTATAGCTCCGACGGCCACGACGGGGTCGTCATCGACGGCCAGATCGTGAACGACGAAAGCGTCGAAATTCTTGCAGCTATGGCGGTAGCCCAGGCCGAAGCTGGCACCGATGTTGTGGCGCCGTCGGACATGATGGACGGTCGAATTGGTGCCATCCGGCAGGCCCTGGATGCGGCCGGGCACGAGCACGTGCTCATCAATAGTTATTGCGCAAAGTACGCCAGCGCCTTTTACGGCCCGTTCCGCGAAGCGCTCGACAGCGAGCCGCGCGGTGGCGACAAAAAGACCTATCAGATGGACCCAGCCAACCGACGCGAGGCATTGCGCGAACTGCGACTCGACGAGATGGAAGGCGCAGACTGGGTCATGGTCAAGCCAGGCATGCCGTATCTCGACGTCATTCGAGACTTCCGCGAGAACACGACGCTTCCCGTCACGGCGTATCAGGTGAGTGGAGAATTCGCGATGCTTAAGGCAGCCGGTGCAAACGGTTGGATCGACTACGACGCCTGTCTGCTCGAGAGCCTGACTTCGTTCCGGCGGGCTGGCGCTGACCTGATCTTTACCTACGCTGCTCTCGAAGCTGCGGCACTGCTCGAGGGTTAACAATTACGGCGCCACGCCCGGCGCTTGACCCGTCTATCGAGGTCCGCGCCGGTACCGACATTGATGATGCATGGAGCCGCTTCGAGGTATTCGAAGCGCTGCACCATTCGATGCAGATCTGTAATCCGTTGACCAGCACCGAACTCGATGAGGTGCTCGATTCGACCGAACTCGTTGACGACGCCGCCGTGCTCGACCTCGGCTGCGGATATGGCGAAGTGCTGTTCCGGGCCGCAGACCGAGCCAAGATCCACGGGACCGGAGTGGATCTGTCGCCGTGGATGATTACAGCCGCTGCCAACCAGCAGCGAACGCGTGCACCGACATCCCGCCTCCGGTGGATCCTCGGCGAAGCCAGTGATTTCATGCCAGACAGTCAGCCAGACGTAGCGGTTTGTATCGGCGCTGAGTGGGTCTGGCATGACTTTCGAGGAACAACGCGAGCACTTGCGGGCCATCTTGGTCACGGGGGAGTGGCCGTGGTCGGTGCGGCCCGTCTCCATACCGCAGCGGATCCTGATCGGGTGCGCCGAGAGCGCGGCGCCGTCGAGACTATTGATGACCAGCGCCACGTGTTGCGTGCCTACGGGTTCGAACCAATACACCGCATCGACCCCGACGACGCAGGCTGGGACTCGTACCTGTCGCGTACAGCTGACGCGGCCCGCTCTTGGGCCGATCTTTATCCGGGCCGGGCGAGCGACCAATGGGTCGATGACCAGGCCGATTGGAGCGCCGCTCGGCAAAGAGATCGAGAAGTAATCGGGTGGTCAGTTTGGATCGCCCGTTTGGATCGAGCGTCGCGCGCCTAATATTTCGGCTAAGCGATCCCAGCCGTCTTAAGACCAGCCCCCTACCACCCTTTGAACAGGACCCTCATGCGAGAGCCCGCCTACGTTGTTGACCTGCCTCACGTCTATTCCGGCAAGGTCCGGGACATGTACGACGCCGGCGACGGTCGGTACCTGATGATTACGTCAGATCGCCTTTCGGCCTTCGATGTCGTGATGAACGAATCAGTGCTGCATAAGGGGCGAGTGCTCACGGCGATTTCATCGTTCTGGTTTGAACAACTCAAAGATGTAGCGCCGAACCATTTGATTTCGACCGATATCAATGAAGTCCCCGCGGCCGCCGCTGTCGAGGATCTTGCTGGGCGCATCATGCTGACGCACCAGGCCGACATGTTGCCGGTCGAGTGCATCGTCCGGGGCTGCATCACTGGGTCAGCCTGGAAGGAATACCAGCGATCCGGCACCATGCACGGCGCAACCATGCCCCCCGGGCTGCTCGAAGCAAGTCAGCTTCCCGAGCCAGTTTTCACGCCGTCGACGAAGGCCGAAGATGGGCTCCATGACGAGAATATTACCTTCGACCAGGCCGTCGAGATCCTGGGCGGCGACCTCGCCGAGCAGGCCCGCTCTATCTCACTTGAGCTGTACAAGCGTGGTGCGGAACTAGCGCGTGAGCGGGGAATCATCATTGCGGACACCAAGTTCGAGCTAGGACATGTGAACGGCGAACTTGTCGTGGCCGACGAGATGCTCACACCCGATTCGTCACGGTTCTGGTCTGCCGAACAATGGGAACCAGGGGCGACACCACCGTCGTTTGACAAGCAGCCGGTGCGCGACTTCCTTGAAACGCTCGACTGGCCAAAGACCTACCCGCCGCCAACGTTGCCGGCCAAGGCACTCGAAGCAACAAGCGCTCGCTATACCGAGGCGTACGAGCGCGTCACCGGCCTCAAGTTCTCTGACTGGCCAGGGGTCAGCTGACCATATGCAACGGTGCCTGGCACCGTTGCATTACGTGGCTGCTGGGGCTGTGGTGCTGCGGACGACCAAGGTTGGAGGCAGCACCTCGTGTGCTGACTCGGTACGTCCGCCATCGATCCGCTCAAGCAGTAGTTCGGCTGCACGTGAACCCATTTCTTGCACAGGTTGGTGCACGGTTGTGAGACCTTGGGGGCCGTTCCCCACATAGGACGTGTCGTCGTAGCCGACCACCGAGATCTCTGAGGGAACGCCAACGCCGAGACGGTTGAACTCAGAGATCATGCCAAGCGCATTCAGGTCGTTTGCAGCAAAGACAGCGGTCGGACGGGTGGCCGCATTCGTGACGGTCACTGCTGCCTTTTGGCCAGACTCATAGGTGTAGTCGGCGACAATAATGTCGATGTTCGCCCCGAGACCGACGCGCTTCATGGCTGTCGAATACCCAGCGCTACGCCCAGAAGCACTCGCGCCCTGACCACCGTCGACGTGAAGGATGCGCTGATGGCCGAGACTGATCAGATGGTCGACCACCAGACCTGCCCCGGTTGATTCGTCGTTGTTGACCGTGTCGACTTCCGACGATGGGCCCTCGAACGAAATGAGTACAAGCGGGATATCAGGCGTAGCGCGGATCAGCCCGCTGACCTCGCCACGGGCGCCTACTGCGATCGCCCCGTCCACCTGCAACGAGCCGAACGTCGCCAACGCCTGAGCCGTCCGCCCGGCGCTCCGGGCGCCGTTGGCGATCAAGGTGTGATAACCAGCAGCTTCGGCCTGTTGCTCGATGCCCTCGACAGATCGACCGAAGAATGGATGAAGGTCATCGACGACGACACCAAGGGTCATGGTGCGGCCGCGGGCCAGGTTCCGGGCAAGTCGATTTGGCCGATACCCAAGCTCCTCGGCCGCGTCATGCACTGCCGAGCGACGAGCCTCGCTGACGTTTGGCGCGTCCTGAAACACGAGCGATACCAGCGAGCGAGAAACCCCTGCCCGACGGGCGACGTCTTCCATCGTTGGTTTGGCCACGGCGAAAACATACAGGAAAGCGTTGACAGCTGCGTCATGCCAGTGGCATTCTTCAATAGTTGTTGGAGCGCTCCAATCGGCGTGTCCAAATATTGGTAGGGGAACAGATTGATCGATCAGATTGCCGCAGCGCCGATTTCTTGGGGTGTATGCGAAGTCCCTGATTGGGGCGCGCAGCTTCCACCCCAACGGGTTCTATCAGAGATGGCGGCACTCGGCTTTACGCAGACCGAAGCAGGTGCTGCTGGCTACCTCCCCGAAGACCCGACAGAACTTGCTGCGATCCTCGCCGACCACGGTTTGAACCTGCTCGGCGGATTCGTTCCGCTGGTGCTGCACAATCGCGACGAGCGCGAAGCAACACTCGCCTCGGTTCACGACACCGCAGCGATGTTCCGTGACGCAGGCGCTACCTACTTCGTCACCGCTGCCATCACCACCTGGGACTGGGCACCGCGCACGCCGCTGAGCCAAGCCGAATGGCAACACCTGTACGAGATGCTCGACCTGGTTGAAGACATCGTTGCCGAGTACGACCTTGTCCAGGCACTACATCCGCATATCCAGACGGTGATCGAACAAGCCGACGAGGTACAACGAGTCCTTGATAACACTCGTGCCGGATGGACCTATGACACAGGCCATCTGCTGATCGGCGGCTACGACCCGATCGAATTCGGTCGCAACTACACCGACCGCATCCGCCACGTCCATCTCAAAGATGTCGTTCTCGACCTGAGTGCTCCCGTTATGACCGGCGAGCAGTCGATTATGGAGGGCGTCCAGGCCGGAATGTTCTGCAATCTGGGAGCCGGCGACGTTGCCATCGACCAAGCAGTACAAATTATGGTCGACAGCGGCTTCCAAGGTTGGTACGTCATCGAGCAAGACGCCGCGATTGAAGGCGATGTTCCTAGCCCAGGAACCGGCCCAGTACTCGACGTCGCCTCTAGCGTCACCTATCTCAAAGGCCTTGCCACGAGCAAGACCCGAGACCCAGCAATACATCTCGCGTAAACAAAATTCTCGCGTAAACAACAATGAGGGGAACTCATAATGAAGCGATTTAAGTGGCTCACGCTGCTTCTAGCATTTGCACTTTTCGCGGCCGCCTGTGGCGGTAGCGATAGTGGCACCACCGAAGCGGCTGATGGCGCGCCGGCAGCAGATACTGCTGACGATGCGGCAGAAGACGAAGCAGTGGAAGAGGAAGACGTCGCCCTAAGCCAGGGCAGCGGACTGACCTTCCACATGATCACACACTCAGACGACGGCCCATTCTGGTCCGTCCTTAAGTCTGGCGCCGAAGCAGCAGCAGCTGACGTTGGCGTTGAGCTTGTTTGGATGCCAGGCAACAACGATCCAGGCCAGATGGTTGTCGACATCGCAACCGCCATCTCTGAAGGTTCCGACGGCATCGCTGCTTCGTTGCCTAGCCCAGACCAGCTGATCCCACCACTGCAAGAAGCAGTGGCTGCGGGTATCAACGTCTACACGCTCAACTCAGGTGTAAACGATTACCAAGAAATCGGTGCAACTACTCACGTTGGCCAGACAGAGTTCATCGCAGGCCAGGGCGCGGGCAACCGCTTCAACAACCTTGGCGCAACACACGTGCTTTGTGGTCGCCAGGAACAGTCAAACGTTGGTCTCACCGAGCGCTGTGACGGCCTCAAAGACACCTTCAACGGCACCGTTACCGACGAATTCGTTGGTCTCGACGCTGACCAAACCGAACAGATCAACGGCATCAAGGCCCTCCTCGAAGCAGACGAATCAATCGACGGCTTCCTCGGTGTTGGCCCCGTTATCGCTGTAAACGGTCTTACCGCTGCCAGCGACATCGGTCGTGACCTGGTTATTGGTGGCTTCGACGTCACCCCAGACATCATTGACGCCATCGAAGCTGGCGACATTGCATTCACCGTGGACCAGCAGCAGTACCTCCAGGGTTACCTGCCTGTCGTCCTCATGTACCTCCAAGCCACTAACCAGAACACCGCTGGTGGCGGTCTGCCAATCCTGACCGGTCCAGGCTTCATCACGCCTGAAAATGCGGCTGAAGTGAAGGCACTCGTTGCCCAAGGAACCCGCTAACGGTTATTCGACATTTCGGTCATGGGTTGCAGTGACTGATTGAAATGTTTGGCGGGACGGGCTTTGGCTCGTCCCGCCCATCTCAAGAATTTCCGAGAAGTTAGTTTCATAAGGGTAACGATTTCGACACCGGGGGGACGTCACGATGAGTGACGAACAAGTAAGCAACGCGGCAGCTGCCACGACCAAAATGGCCGCCGACAGTCATTCAGGCGATGAGCGACTGGCCTATCGGGGGGTTTTCCAGCGCATCCTGACCCGACCCGAGATAGGTGCTGGCATCGCAGCGCTAGGTATCTGGGTCTTCTTCTGGTCGGTATCTGTGCCATTTGGCAAAGCCAGCGGCGCCTCGAGTATTCTTGACGTGGCCAGTTCACCACTCGGCATCATGGCTGTGGCCGTTGCCATGTTGATGATTGGCGGCGAGTTTGACTTGTCTGCAGGCGCTGCCACTGGAGCGCTGGGCGTTATCACCATTCTGATGGTCCGCGAGGTCGTTGGTGCACCCGACGGCGGTTGGGGTTTGAGCCTGTGGCTTGCCCTGCCATTGTCTTTACTTGCGGCGCTTGGACTCGGTTGGTTCAACGGCACGGTCGTCGAAAGGACCGAGTTGCCAAGCTTCATCGTGACCCTCGGCTCGTTCTTCGTGCTGGTTGGGGCCAAGCTTGGCTTCTCCAAACTGATCGTCGGCCAGCAGCAGGTTGGCAAGCTCGATGACCTTCAGGCCATAACCGCCTATATCGATAACGGCATCGTTCGCATTGTCGATCCCGATGCGACCGACTTCGTGCTGCCCACCGGCGCCGAGGTCTTCGAAGTTGTGCCACCCGTCATCGATATCATTGAAGAGAACCTGGCGTCGGGCGCAGAAGCCTTCGGCGGTTTGGATCCCGCCGTCTTCGAGAGCGGCGACCGAGGCTACGGAATTCTTGTCAAGGTCTTTGCTGGCGAGTGGACCCGGAACGACCATGTCTGGGACGGACGAGATTGGTTCTACACCATCGGCATCGTCGCCGGCCTGTCGCTGTTTGCCCTCGCTCTGTACGAGATGCAATTTCGTCGTAGCGAAACCAAAAACCCGACAGGGTTGGCTCTGTTCGTTGGTGGTCTCGCCCTCACTGTGCTGGGTGTGTGGCGTCTCCACGCGACCGACTCGGTAGCTGGCAACTGGATTGCAGCGCTCGTGATCGCCGCCGGCATGTTTGTCGGCTTCATCGGATGGGGAATGTGGCGTTACCAGAGTCGTGCCAGTATTCAGGAAGCGATAGGGGATATAGCCGACCAGGCTTCTGGCGGTGCTGATTCGCCTGCGGTCGCAGGCCCATTGGCCTTCGGCCTCGCAGCTTTCGTCGGAGCGATCGTGGTGGCCTCCTGGCTTGACCCCACCGATAGTGAAAAGTTCACCGCATCACTCGGGCTATCGGGCCTGGGCGTGCCAATCATTGCGTTGGTCGTGGGAGTAATTGCCGCATTACTTGCCAGAGGTCGTGATTTCAACGCTATTCGGATGGGTGCTCTCAATAAGGTGCCGCTGCAGACGCTTCTTGGCAGCAGCGCAATCGGGTTCATCATCACGATGCTGTTCTTCGATATCACGACTGAGCAGGGAGCGCGAGCAATCTTCTTCCTCGCACTCAGTGGGTTGGCCGCTGTGTTGCTGATCATGGCTGTTGGTCGCGGTCGCCGACAGTCTCAGGCCCTGGGCTCGTCGTTGCTGGTGCTGACAGCGGCAACGGTGACAGCGATGGCATTCTTTGTTCAGTCAGAGTCTTCAAGTCCGAAGTTCCGGACTCAGGCCTTCACCGTCATGATTCTGATTGCAGCACTGATGACGATCTGGGCAGTTGCGTCGATGTTGTTCGAATCACGCAGCGCTCCTGATGCCGGTGCAGACCGCTTCGGAACGATGCTTGGCATCATTGGTGGCAGCCTCGTCGTGCTCGGGTTAACAGCTCGCCTGATATTTGTAACCGGCGACGAGCTCCGTGCCGAGATCCCGCCAGCGACGTTCAGTGTTCGGATCCTGTGGTTCCTTTTGTTCACCGCTGTGTGCAGCTGGGTTCTGGCTCGAACACGGTTCGGTAGCTGGACGTTTGCTGTTGGTGGCAATAAGCAAGCGGCACGCCAGGTCGGCGTGCCAGCTGCTCGTACCAAGACGCAACTCTTTATGCTTGTTTCTGCCGCCGCATGGCTAGTCGGCCTTCTGTTGGCATTCCGCCTAAACAACATCCAGGCGAACACCGGCGACGGTCAAGAGTTCCAATACATCATTGCTGCGGTTGTTGGTGGCACCTTCCTGACCGGCGGCTACGGGTCCACTATCGGTGCCGCAATCGGCGCCGTAATTATCGCCATGTCGAGACAGGGCATTCCATCTGCGAGATGGAACTCCGACTGGAGGTTCGTGTTCGTTGGCACGATCTTGCTGCTCGCCGTAGTCGCCAACAACTTCATTCGCACGAAAGCTGAGGCCGCACGATGACTGACTCGACCGCTCCGCTCCTTGAGCTCGACGGCATCGGCAAGTTCTACGGCAACATCATTGCTCTGCAAGGTGTTACGACCATGGTGGAGGCTGGCAAGGTCACGTGTGTGCTTGGCGACAATGGCGCTGGTAAGTCCACCTTCATCAAGATCCTCGCAGGGGTCCATCGTCACGACGCCGGCAAATTTCGACTTGAAGGCAAGGAAGTTAACTTCGGGTCACCGCGCGAGGCGCTCGATAACGGTATTGCTGCGGTGTACCAAGACCTGGCGATGGTCCCATTGATGTCGGTATGGCGAAACTTCTTCCTGGGCACTGAACCCATGAAAAACCTCGGTCCGCTGCGCTGGATCGACACCAAAAAAGCCAAGCGCATAGCCAAAGAAGAGATGGCCAAGATGGGCATCGACATTCGTGATACGGAACAGCCGGTGGGCACACTGTCCGGTGGTGAGCGCCAGTCCGTTGCCATTGCTCGGGCCGTGTATTTTGGCGCCAAGGTACTGATTCTTGACGAACCAACGTCGGCGTTGGGCGTCAAGCAGTCTGGTGTGGTGCTCAAGTACATCGTCGAAGCTGCGAAACGTGGGCTTGGCGTCATCTTCATCACCCATAACCCAAACCACGCCTATCCCGTTGGTGATCGATTCCTGATCCTCAATCGTGGCCAGTCCATGGGGAGCTTCGCCAAAGAAGAGATCTCGATCACCGAACTCACCCAATTAATGGCTGGTGGCGCAGAGCTCGAGCAGCTGCAAAAGGACCTTGAAGACGCCATTGCGAGCAAAGGCGTTCATGACTAACCGCCTGGCTGCTGTTGATCTGTTGGCGATAGGTCGGGTAAGTGTTGATCTGTATGCGGAGCAGATCAACGAACCAATGCGCAACGTAACTAGCTTCAAGAAGTCCATTGGTGGCACCGCCACCAATGTGGCAGTGGCAGCAGCCCGTTTAGGGGTGGCGGCAGCCCTTGGTACCCGGGTTGGCGACGACCAGTTCGGTGACTATGTGCGTCACGCGTTGACGCATACATTCAATGTGGACTCTCGTTATGTGGGTATCGACGACACCTTGCAGACGCCGCTGGCATTCGCCGAGATGGATCCGCCGGACGACCCGTCGATCATTTTCTACCGCCAACCACGGGCTCCAGATCTGAACATGGAGGCTGGCGACTTCGACCAGGACATGATCAAGAATGTCCCGATCCTGTGGTTTCCTGCGTCACGTTTCAGCGACGAGCGCGCCGGCAATACGGTGCGAGAGTTGCTTAGGATCCGTGACCGCCGAGGCCATACGGTTCTTGACCTCGACTGGCGCCCGATGTTCTGGGAGTCTGCAGAACAGGCCAGCGAACTCATTTCACCGATGCTCGACCATGTCACCATTGCCATTGGTAACCGTGACGAATGTGAAATCGCGGTTGGCACGCGTGACCCGCACCAGGCCGCGGACCGAATGCTCGAGCGGGGCCTCGAAATGGCCGTTGTCAAGCTCGGCGGCGACGGTGTCATGATCGCAACTGCCGACGGCAAACGCGTGACTGCGGCGCCGTACATGGTCGAGGCAGTATCAGGACTTGGTTCTGGCGATGCCTTCGGCGGCGCGTTCTGTCACGGCCTGCTTCAAGGCTGGTCACCAGAGCGCATCATCAAATATGGCAATGCGGCCGGCGCAATTGTTGCCGGTCGTCTCATGTGCGCCGACGACATGCCGGCCCTCGACGAAATCGAAACCTTGCTGCGTGAACGCGGCGAAACGTTCGATGAAGCACCACACAAATACCCCTTCTGAACAGAAAAGTGAATTACCGCTATGAGTAACCCTCGCCTTGGCGTTGCCGTGATTGGTTTCGGCTGGATGGGCCAGGCCCACAGCCGAAGTTACGCACGGATACCCAGTCTGTTTCCTGATCGCACATTCGAACCCGAACTTGTCGTGTGCGCTGACAACGTGTCCGAACGCGGCGAAGAGGCCGTGCGGTCATTCGGCTTCCAAGAGTCGACTACTGACTGGCGAGAAGCCGTGACACGCGACGATGTCGACGTGGTGACCGTCTGCTCCCCGAACATGTTGCATGTCGACATGTGTGTGGCGGCAGCCGAGGCTGGCAAGGCGATCTTTTGCGAGAAGCCAGTTGGCGGTACGCCCGAACAGACCGCAATCATCGAAGCTGCCGCCCGCAAAGCTGGCGTGATTACCGGTGTTGGCTACAACTACCGGTGGGCACCGCTCATTCGTTACGCAAAGCAACTCATCGACGAAGGCCGCCTGGGCGAGATCACCAACTATCGCGGTCGTTTCTTCTCGATGTACGGCAGCGATCCGCTTGGGCTGTTGTCATGGCGTTTCGAGCACGAAGGTGCGGGTTACGGCGTAAGCACTGACATTTTGAGCCATGCCATCGACATGGCTCACATGTTGATCGGCCCGATCGACCGTGTGACTGGGACGAAGCGCACGTTCATCACCGAACGGCCGATTCCAAAGACTGGCGGAAGTCACTATGACCGAGGTGAACCTGGCGATCCAACCGGCCCCGTGACCAACGAGGACTACGCAGCGTGCTTTGCCGAGTTCTCAAACGGCGCTGTTGGCACCTTCGAGGCATCACGCAACATCGTGGGACCCCAGAGTCAAATGGCCTTCGAGGTGCATGGCACCAAGGGCGCACTCAGCTGGAACCTCGAAACCATGAACGAGATGAAGCTGTTCTTGGTCGACGACGAGTTCCACGACGGTTACCAGACCGTCTACTCGGGGGAGCGCTACCCCTTCCACGGCAACTTTGTCCCTGGCGATGCAAACGCCATCAGCTACGAAGATCTCAAGGTCATCGAAGGCCACGAGTTCCTGACCGCTGTCGCCTCTGGTGAGCAGCATCAGCCTGGCTTCAGCGAAGCCATCGACTACGTGAGCGTGCAGGCCGCGTTGGTGCAGTCGTGGGAGTCGGGCTCCTGGGAAGATGTCACCTCGATCCGCCACGACTTCGCGACACGCCGCTAGCTATGGAGACCACCCGACTCACCACAGCACAAGCCATCGTCAAGTATTTGGTTGCGCAGAAGAGCGTGCAGGTCAATGGCTCTGTGGCACCGCTGTTCGGCGGTGTGTACGCCATCTTTGGCCACGGCAACGTGACTTCGCTCGGCCATGCCCTCGAGCAGGCCAAAGACGAACTGCCAACCTTCAGAGGCCAGAGCGAACAGGGCATGGCACTCGCAGGTGTTGCCTACGCCAAAGCGAAACGCCGTCGCCGAATCATGGTCGCCACGTCGTCAGTGGGTCCGGGCGCCACGAATATGGTGACTGCGGCTGGCGTTGCGCATAGCAACCGACTGCCATTGCTTTTGATCTCTGGCGATTCGTTCACCAGCCGGCTTCCTGATCCTGTGTTGCAACAGGTCGAACACTTTGGCGATCCGACTATGACGGTCAATGACAGCTTTCGTGCCGTCACCCGTTACTGGGATCGCATCACCAAACCAGAACAGCTCACGACCTCGCTTCCGCATGCGATCCAGACCATGCTCGACCCTGCGGACTGTGGACCAGCCTTCATTGGTCTACCCCAAGACGTGGGAGCCGAAGCATGGGACTTCCCGGTCGCATTCTTTGACGAGCGGATCCACGATATTTCGCGGCCTCGTGCCGACAAGGCGCGCCTGGCCGAGGCCGCAGCAATTTTGGCCGACGCCAAGAAGCCATTGATTATCTGTGGCGGGGGAGTGCACTATTCCCTTGCCGAAGCCGAGATGGCAGCATTCGCGACTAAGCACAACGTCCCGGTCATCGAGACAGTCGCAGGCAAAGCCAGTATCCAATGGGACCATCCAATGTACGGAGGAGCCATCGGTGTTACCGGCGGGGAATCGGCCAACACTCTCGCCGCTGAAGCCGACGTCATTATTGCGCTGGGCACCCGACTACTTGACTTCACCACCGGCTCGTGGACGATCTTCAAGAACCCAAACGCAAAGATGATCGGTATCAACACGGCACGCTTTGATGCCACGAAGCATCATTCGCACGCCGTTGTGGGCGATGCCCGGGAGACTCTGGCTGAACTCTCGCCGATGCTGGGTAACTACCGCGCCGACGACTCGTGGTCAACAACCACCGCAACAGAAGTATCGAAGTACCACGCCTATATCGACAAGCTCGCGGCTGCGACGTCGACCAGCGACTCGGGACTACCCACCTATGCCCAGGTCGTCGGCGCCATCGACCGCAAAGCCGACGAGAAGACGTTTGCACTCGCCGCCGCTGGTGGCTTCCCCGGCGAGGTCAACAACGGTTGGCGAGCCAAGTACCTGAACAGCTTCGATTGTGAGTACGGCTTCTCGTGTATGGGTTACGAGACCGCCGGTGGTTGGGGCGCCGCTATGGCCATGCCCGACAAAGACGTAGTCGTATTCGTGGGCGACGGTTCGTACCTGATGCTCAACAGCGATATCTACAGCTCGGTCATTCACGGCCACAAGATGATTCTGATCGTCTGTGACAACGGTGGCTTCGCCGTCATCAACCGCCTACAGATCAACACCGGGGGAGTGCCCTTCAACAACCTAATTGGTGACAACCCCACCGTGGTCAACCCAGTAGCGGTCGACTTCGCTGCTCACGCCGCCGCCATGGGAGCGCTCTCGGAGACGGTGACGTCAATCGATGGGCTCAACGCAGCCTTCGATCGGGCCAAGGCCGCAGACCGCACCTATGTGATCTCGATGGTCACCGATGCCTATAGCTGGACCGAGGGTGGTTCGTTCTGGCAAGTAGGTATTCCCGAGGTCAGCGACCTCCAAGGTGTCCGTGACGCTCGTGCCGAATGGAACGAAGGCCTACAAGATCAGAGGATCGGCTAATGAAGACCGTAAAGATGGTGGTCGTCGGTACCGGTCGTATCGGCAAAATGCATGCGGAGATGCTCGCTCGCCAGGTGAGCACCACCGAACTTATCGGTGTATTTGACGTGTTCGCTGACAGCGCAAACGCGGTCGCTGCGGATCTTGGCGTACCTGCCTATGCGACGCTAGAGGACGCCCTCGCAAGTGACGCAGACGCTGTCTGCATCGCCACCAGCACCGACACCCACGTTCAGGTCATGAAGGCGGCGGCTGCGGCTGGCAAGCACATCTTTTGCGAGAAGCCCATCTCGCTCGACGTCAGCATGGTCGACGAGGGCTTGGCTGCAGTCGAGGCGGCGAGTGTCATGCTTCAGATCGGCTTCAACCGTCGTTTTGACCCGAGCCATAAGGCGGTCGCTGATGCCGTGTCTTCGGGCGCTGTCGGCAGTCCCCACCTCGTCAAGATCACCAGTCGTGATCCCGCCCCGCCACCGATCAGCTATGTCAAGGTCTCGGGCGGGATATTCAACGACATGACGATCCACGACTTCGATATGGCTCGGTATGTGAGCAAGAGCGAGGTGGTCGAGATCTACGCAACCGGAGCAGTACTTGTCGATCCAGCGATCGGCGAAGCAGGCGACATCGACACTGCGGCGATCACGTTGACCCATGCCAACGGTGCTATCACGCAGATCGACAACAGTCGTCAAGCGGTGTACGGCTATGACCAACGCGTCGAGGTCTTTGGATCAGCCGGCATGGTTGCCAGCGAGAACCCCGTTGTAACCACCACGGTCACACGCACTGCATCTGGGTCCTCAGGTTCGGTGGTGCCGCACTTCTTCATTGAGCGTTATGCCCAGAGCTATCTGAACCAATGGCACGCTTTCGCGGCGGCAGTGCTGTCGGGCAGCCCGAGCCCAGTCAGCGGCGCTGACGGACGTGCGCCACTCGTCATTGGTATGGCGGCGGCCCGCTCACTCGCGCAGAATCGCCCAGTCCGCATCGACGAGATCGACTCCTAAGGAGCCCCATGGAACAAGAGCATGTCTATAGCCCGGCCGGAGGTACAGGTGTCCAATTCGATATCAACCCCGGCAATGCTGGTTGGAAGTATCTGAGCTTCGCGATCGTCAAGCTCGGACCCGGCGAGGCCCATCATGCACTGCTTGACGACCAAGAGACGGCGATCGTGCCGCTCTCCGGCGCCGGCACTATCAAGGCCGGGCAGGCCAGCTACGCCGTGTCCCGCGAGAGCGTGTTCACTCAGATGCCCGAGGTACTCTATGCCCCTCCGGGCACCGCAATCGTGGTCACCAGCGATGTTGGGTTCGAGTTCTCGATCGGTAGCGCCCCTGCCAAGGGTCTCTATCCGGTCCGGCTGTTCACACCTGACGAGATGAAGACCGAACAGCGTGGTGGCGGTGCCGCCTATCGCCAGATCAGTCATGTTCTGGCCCCGCCGATTCCCGCAGAACGCTTGATCCTGTACGAAGTGTACGTACCCCGCGGTACCTGGTCCGGATGGGCGCCACATTGCCATGACGGTTACGACGGCTCCCCGTACTTGGAAGAGACGTACTACTTCCGTATGGATCCGGCCGAAGGCTTCGCCATGCACCGTAATTGGCGTGTCGACCAGGACTTTGACGAGACACTGCTCGTCAACGACGGTGAATGTGCCATCGTCACCAAGGGCTATCACTCGTCGGTGGCCTGCCCCAGCAGCAATATGTACTTTCTGAACTATCTCGCTGGCGATCCCTATGACCATGAGCGCACAACGCCACCTTGTTTCCACGAGGATCATCTCTGGATCGACGAGGCATGGGAAGACAACGATCGCGGTGCGTGGCAATTGCCGGTCGTCAAACCATGATCCCTGGCATTTCCGACGACAACGGACGCATAGGCGTATTGGCGATCGACCATCGTGATTCGCTTCGGGCAGTCATCAATCCCGAGGATCCTGGCTCGGTCGATCGGTCCGAGATTATTGCACTGAAGACGCTGATTATTCGCGAGCTTGCATCGCTCGCTACGGGCGTCATGCTCGAGCCTGAGTACTCGATTCCTGAGCTTGTCTCCCACCTTCCCGAAGGTATTGGTTTCACCGCTGCATTGGAATCGCAGGGGTACTCCGTTGATCCGTCGTCAGTGCCGATCGAGATACTCGAGGGCTGGAGCGTGGAGCAGGCGAAGACTGCGGGTGCCGCTGCTGCAAAGCTGCTCGCGTACTATTCCGAGAGTTCGCCCCGGCACGCTGCAAAGCAACGAGAAACGATCGCTTGGGTCGTGGCCGACTGCACCCGCGTTGATATCCCGCTCTTGTTGGAGCCACTTGGCTTCCCAGGTGAGCCGCACGGCCCGGGTTCAGTAGCAGCGGTCGCTGCAACGATGCCTCTGGGTGCAACCGTGATGAAGGTTGCCTGGCCAGGCGTTGAGTTCCTGAGCCAGCTTGTCGACACCTTGCAGGACCGCCCCTGGGTCATGCTGTCTGGAGGCGGCCCGTTCGAGCAGTACCTCGACCAGGTTGGGCAAGCAGTCGCCCACGGATGCTCTGGCTTTATGGCTGGACGCGCCGTCTGGCGCGAAGTCACCCAGGTCGATGCTGACGAACAGGTCGATGTGCTGCGTTCGGTAGCGGCTCCGCGGCTGCGCCAGCTCCGAAGCGTTCTGTAGCGAACCAACCGAAAGGCTCAGTAGCGCTGCGAGCAGATGTCTAGCAGCGCACCGGCGGTATGAGCCGACGAGAGGAAGTAGGGGTTGCGGTAGGAACGCAGCAGTGCCGATTCGACTGCTCTTTGGCGCACCCAAGTACAGCATCGAAGGTGGTGGCCGTCGGTCCTTGATCGATCCCGCCGGCGCCAGAGTCGGACCCACCTCTGGACAAATCAACGGCTGGAAGGCGATGCTGAACGGCGTGACCATGCACGACAGCGAGCGCCTGCTCGCCGCTAACCATGACCGTTCTGGTTACCCACTCGGTGTAGCAGTCCCAATCATGGAAATCCCTGTCATGCGCCCCGCTAGCCCCCATCCTGACTCATATCCAAAGAGCCGGTTTACGGCAAAAGTGACGACTGGTCGTCGGCCATTGATCGATCTATGGCGTTCGCAGATTGTCTAGATAAGGAGCTGGCTTGCCAACATCGCAGCGCCTAGAGCGGCCGAACGTGATCCCAGTTCGGCGAGGGCGACAGGCACATGGGGCCGGAAGGCTCCACCCAGCGTTGTTTCATCGACCCAGTGCTGGACCCGTGCCCGAAGTGGCTCACCAATGTCGACAAGACCGCCACCGAGCACAATTCGGGCGGGATCGAGCACGTACATCAGGTTGGTCATGCCAACGGCTACATCGGCCGCAAACACGTCGAGAAGAGCCAGAGCATCAGCATCGTGCGCCTCGATGCTGGCGCTTACATGTTCGCCTCGAATGGCATGGGCAGAGCCAGCTGCAGCGAGCACGCCTGGAAGCCGACCAGCCGTCGCCCAGTCGCGGGCAAGGGCGCCGAGGCCACTGCCCGATGCATACATCTCCCATGGGCCTTTGACCCCGCTGATATGGGTGTCGCCGTGCCGGTCGATGACAATGTGACCGGACTCGCCGGCGAAGCCGTGGGCCCCTCGGTAAATACGACCATCGAGTACGAAGCCGGTGCCAATTCCGGTGCCGAGAGCGACGTACAGAAGATCGTCGACATCACGGCCTGCGCCGAGCTGATGTTCGGCCCAGGTGGCTGCGGTCGCGTCGTTGTCTACGAGGGTTGGCAGGGCAATACATCCAGCAAGTAGATCACGGAGCGGAAAATCGACCAGCTCAGGAATGTTGGGAGAGAACTGCACAGATCCGGTCCGGCTAATGGCGCCCGCGATACCGATGCCGACAGCAGCTACCTCGACACCTGCTGCATCCTGAACCTCGTTGACCAGAGAACACAGCTGATCGACGGTCTCGTCGGGACCCTGCGGTCGGGGCACTCGGCGCTCGTGCAGAATATCGCCTTGGTCAGACACGACCAATGCCAGGGTCTTCGTACCGCCGATGTCAAAACCAGCAAAATGTGTTGTCACCTGAGGACCCCCTCTTGCGCTCCTGCGGACCGGTGTACGTTATTGCACGAACGCCCCGATTGGAACGATCGCTGCGCAAATACTGCCGAACCGTTCGACAACCGCCTGCGGCCACATTGCTCTGCTGGCTGGCTACTCTCTCGCCGTGCCCCGTCCTCCGGCCCCGCAGGCCTGCGTAACCCATCCAGACCGCGCCGGAAACCAGGTATGCGGAACGTGTGGAAACGGCGTCTGCCCTAGCTGCAGTCATGACGGCGACGGCGCAACGTTGTGCGCGCGTTGTGTTCGATGCCCGTTCGGGTCCCACAACGGGCTTTCTCGCGCCACCTCGCCCAAGGGACCGGGCGACGTGCGCCAGCACGAGCATTTACCGTTGGTGACCACCGCGATCATTCTGGTCTGCATAGGGATCTTCGCCTATGACTGGTGGGCTCTTGGTGATTGGGTGCTCAGCAACGGGGAACACCAAATCTGGCGTGTTCCCCAAGGTGGCCTCGGCGATCTGACGCTGTATCGGCCTCGCCTTGAGATCGAAGGGGAGTGGTACCGCGTAGTGACGTCAGCGTTCATCCACTTCAATGTCGTTCACCTCGCTGCAAACATGTTGGCGTTGTGGTCGCTAGGACGTATTCTCGAGCGCTCACTAGGCGCTATGACGTTGGCCACGCTCTTCAGTGCGGGTGTCAT
>MEHZ011548212.1_pt1 | contig 19465 bp, 19 predicted proteins | sample 897221 | NCBI WGS metagenome assembly MEHZ01 (sample SAMN05514161, study PRJNA337945) | marine metagenome | isolation source: marine surface water | place: Arctic Ocean | collected 2007-12-13
CAAGGCCGGCCCACGCAGGCGGGTTAGTACCTACTTCAGGAGTGCAGCTTGTGAATCACCGTCAAGCAGCGCAGAGAGGTAGATGTCGCCTGGCAGGTCCGAACGGCACTGCACGGGAGAGGGGCTTCCCGAAACGGAGTCCTCGAACTTGGGGTGGATAAATCCATCACCCTTGTCGGGGACCACACCACCCGTAGCCAGCGCGATTGCTGTCTGAACGGCGAGGCGCACGTTGTCGTTACCGGTGGCAACCGACATCATGTCGAAACCATTACCGGCATCCTGCGATTCCTGCCAGAAGCAACCAAGGACGTTTCCATCAGAGGTAGCGAGGGCAGGAATGGCACGGCCACTCTTGGTGAACTCAGGAAGGGCTCCCACGAGAGAAGGTCCGAAGTCAGAGAAAATGATGTCAATCTCTGGGTACTTAGCGATCGCAGCGGTGAGGACTTCCTGGGTCTTTGCAGGGTCCCAGTTGGTGACCTCGAAAGGCTGCTCGCCAATGAACTCATACTTCGCGTCGCTCAAGAGCTCTTTCGCTCCGGTGCCTTCATCTTCACCCTGGCTGTTTCCAGCAGGACCGCTGAGGAAGAGGATTTTCGCACCGTCAGGGAAGTTAGCCAAAGTCCATTCGGCCCAGTCTTTACCGGACTGAATGAAGTCAGCACCAATCCACACGTCGTAGTCAACGCCGTCTACTCCCCCGGGATTAACGCGGTATGGGACCGTGACAACTCCGGCTTCGTATGCGCTGCGAAGCGCAGGAAGCATTGCTTCACCCGTGTCGGGAAAGACAACAATCGCGTCGACACCAGTAGCAACCATGGCCTGAATGTCAGAGGTAGCCTTTTGCTGGTCTCCCTGGCCGTCAGCGTATACGTAGTCCGTTACGCTAGGGCACTTCAAGGCTTCTTCCTCACCACTTGCAGTGGTGACCAAGCGCCAGCTGTTTCCGCCGAAGCCATCCAGCAGCCCGAAGGTAATTTCTTCAGGACCACACCAAGAAGGAACATCGGCCGATACGGCTTCTTCTGTTTCTTCTGTCGTGGTTTCGCTTTCAGCGCTGCCGGCTTCTTCTGAAACTCCAGCGTTACCGCTGCATCCAGCAAGAACGAGTGCAGCAACTCCCGCAGCGACCAGCGCTTGCGAGACTTTGTGATGACGAATCATCTTGAACCCTCCATTTCTTTTTGGTGTGACTCGTTGCGTCACACACCACTTTTCTTAACGCAGGTCGCGCTAAGAATTCTCATCTGGGTCTTCCCGGAGGTGACTGGGAAAAAATCGGCGTCGCACATCTCCCCAATCGATGGTGTAAATGCCTACTCCCACCGCCAAGGCAGCTGCCTGTACAAGAGTTCTGACCGCATATGGGACCCCAAGCGCAAGAACAAATTGATCAAGCTGCTTGAGAAAAATTGCTGCCACCAGTGTCGCTGCCGGGAAACCGCGACCACCAAGCAACGAAGTCCCGGCGAGTACGACCACCGCTACAGACGGGAGCAAATACTCATTCCCCATCCACGCAGTCGGTTGTTTGGTTATTCCTGCGAGCAGGATCCCCGCGACCATGTACAAAACTTGTGCCCACACGTAGGCCAGGCCGTTGTGGCGTTTCACGCGCAGCCCTGCCACGGTCGCCGCAGGCCCACTCGCGCCGACTGCTTCAAACCTTCTTCCGGCAACCGTTTTCTTAGTCAACACCAAGACGATGGCAAGAATCACCAGCGCAATAAGAAGAGAGTTTGGGACACCGACCCAGCTGTCCGTCGCAACACCATGAAGCAAGTCAGTTGTCGTTCGAGGAGTACCGCCGGATATTCCGAGCACCGCTCCAAACAGGAGCGCATTGGTGCCGAGCGTGGCAATGATTGCGTTGAGTCGGAGCCATCCAACAAGAAAGCCATTCAGGAGGCCTGCCCCCACGGCCCAGATCAGGGCTATGCCGACAGCGGGAAGAAGAAGAGCGTCGTTGCCCGTCGGATAATGGGACACCACAACAACGGCCAGGGAAATACCACCCGGCACCGACAAATCGATCCCCCCTTGTTGCACCACCAGCATCTGACCGAGACCGGCAATGGCCAACACCGCGGCGAATGGAATCATCCCCAGTACAGCTCCAGTGGAAACGCTGGATGGAGCGAAGAGCCATCCAGCGACACCGAGTGCAAAGAGAGAGGCTACAACGGTAATTAAACCTTTGGAGAAAAATGAACGAGCACCTCGGGTGCGCACGGCCACCACTGACTTGATCATGCTTTCTCCCTCGAAAGTCAAATTCACTTCATATTCTATCGAAGCTGTACAGTCACACTATATAAAATTCGGCTGGGCTTCACAAACTAAGATGGTAACAATTCGACCACAAACTCTGATGGGCAGAGCAAGGTTCATCAGGCCTGGCGATTTAGCCCGGCGCAATGAATTGGGAGCTCATCTCGAATTTAGAGTCACCCTGAGACCAATCGGCACCAACTCAACGATGATTATCGGCGGTTTTTTGCGCAAAAAGCCAGCAATTTAGGCCTAGCATGCTACGTGTAATTCATGCATCGCGAGGGGCAAAACAGCAACCACCGCGTGGTCCATAGTTGGTGTCGGAGTAAGCAAATTCGTGAAGACTACCTGCCCCTTCATGGTGGTTGCTGCTTTGACCATGAACGCGGTAACGTTTATTGTAGCTGAACAAACTTTTTCACACGAAGGGTAGCAATATGAGCAATAAAGCTAAAAGAAGAGCCTTGGTTGTCGGAGTGACGGGAATCGCTGGACAAACGGTTGCTCGGCAACTTGTAGGCGAAGGCTGGGATGTCCACGGGGTTTCACGGCGTCAAAACACCGATATTTCGGGGGTGACCCAGATCTCGGTTGACTTGCTCGACGCACCAGCCGTGCAAAGGTCCTTGGTTGGATTGAAACCAGAAATCGTCGTTATCACCGCGTGGATCCGCAAAGAAACTGAGGCGGAAAACATCGAAGTGAACAGCGCAACGTTGCGCAACCTCTTCGCGGGTCTCGAAGGAGACGGTGGAGTCCGCCACGTTGCTCTGCTCACCGGACTAAAGCATTACCTCGGACCTTTTGATGACTATGCAACGGCTGTGATGGCAGAGACACCGTTTCACGAATTCGAAAAACGTCTGTCAAACCCTAATTTCTATTACGCCCAGGAAGATGAACTTTTTGCCGCATCGAAGAAGCAAGGGTTCACCTGGAGTGTTCACCGTGCGCATACCGTATTCGGTTTTGCGACCGACAACGCAATGAACATGGTGCTCACGCTGTCCGCTTATGCAACACTTTGCAAAGAGCTAGGCAAACCCTTTATCTTCCCGGGATCACAGCCGCAATGGAACGGCGTAGTTGACGTGACAGACGCAGATCTTTTGGGTGAGCAGCTGATTTGGGCAAGCACTCATAAAAACGCTGAAAATGAAGCATTTAACATTGCAAATGGCGACACGTTCCGTTGGCGGTGGCTGTGGCCACAGATTGCCGAGTACTTCGGTGTGTCGTGGGAAGGGCCCACTGAGACACCGAGACCCCTCGTCTCGCAAATGGAGGGAGCCGAAAGCGCCTGGAGGGAAATTGCTCAACGTGAGGGACTGATCGAACCAGACATTGGCAAGCTGGCCTCCTGGTGGCACAGCGACTCCGACCTAGGACGCGAGATTGAGTGCTTTACCGACATGACGAAGAGCCGGGAAGCAGGGTTCCTCAACTTTAGGAACTCTGTTACGAGCTTCTTCGATAAGGTCGGAAAGTATAGGGACGCAAAAATCCTCCCCTAGCGAGAAAGACATAAACTACGGGCCTGGGGTGTTTCCCAGGCCCGTAGTTTATGTCTAACTTCAGAATCGCTAAAGCGTTGCGTCAAATTCGATGTGTGCCTTGATATTGTTCATCGGATCTTGCGCCGCCGCAATCGCATTGACGGAGTCTGCCGGGCTGAATCTGCGGGTAACCAGTGGAGTAAGGTCAATGTTTTTATTAGCCATAAATCGCAAAGTCTCCGGCCAAACTCCCGGAGAACCAATTGATCCAGTTATGGTGAGTTCCTTCGATTGAATTAAACCCAATTTTGCAGGAGCTTCACGCCCTACGTCGATACCGATATAGGCAACGCGACCCTTGAACGCGGCGATCTCCAGCGCAGTAGCCATCACGTCAGGGCGTCCGGTCGCTTCAACAACAACGGTGGCGCCGAGTCCCCCAGTTTCCTTATCGAGGAGTTCCTGCAGGTCGTCGGGAGCTACCACAAAATCTGCGCCCAATACGCGAGCTGCGTCCTGGCGAGAGCTCACGGGTTCAACAACGATTGTCTTCGCTCCTAAGGCCCTAGAGCCTGCGGCGACAGCAAGACCAATAGGTCCGGCTCCCAGGACCACCAGTGTGTCGCTTGCGTTCACATTGCCCGCACGAATAAGGGCATAATACGCAACGCTAAAAGGCTCAACCAAGGCGCCGTTGGTGTAGGAAACATTATCGGGGAGTTTGTGAAGCCATGACTCCTTGGCGGTGAAGAATTCCGCTGCCGCCCCACTGATTGAGAAGCCGAAGTGATCATCGCCGATCACACATTCACCAACAACACGGTCACCTGGCCTGAGGGACTTAATCTTTCTCCCCACCTTCACTACCTCCCCGGACCATTCGTGGCCTGGAATCAGTGGGTAGTGGAATGGAATGATATAGCGACCCTCAAGGAGTTCGATATCGGAATGACACACCCCAACTGACCGAGCAGCAACGAGCACATCGTCTTCCCCAACCTCCGGAGTCGGCAAGTCACTGACTTGGGGTTTGTTTGCTTCAACGAACTGCAGTGCTTTCATCGGTATTTCTCCTTATTAATCGTGGGAACGAACAAGAACCTTGACCTGATCTCCCTTTGGAGACAGGAGAGTTTCAAAACCTTTGTCAACAATGTCTGCCATGGATATCTTCGCACTGACAACTTTTTCCACCGGCAAACCTTTATTGCCAATTAGGTCAATAATCCGGGGCCAATCGGTCACCGGGTAGCACCATGTCCCGCCCAAAGTGATGTCGTGTTCAGACAAAATCATCGGATCAATCGCTGCGGGCTTAGTGTGAAGCCCCGTTTGTGAAACATAACCCGCAGATCGGACCGCCGAGATTGCCGTTTGGAGCGCGCGTTCATTTCCAGAACACTCAATTACGGCATCTACCCCCACTCCACCGGTGCGAGATTTAATCTCCTCCACTACGTCTACCTTGGTCGGATCAAAAAGTTCACCAACGTCGAGGGTGAGTGCCAATTCTTGCCGATGGGGATTAACCTCCGACATATATACGGTGGCTCCTAAATGATGGGCGTACAACGAGGCCAGAGCGCCAATGGGTCCGGCGCCGGTAATGAGAACAGAATCCCCAGGTCTAACACCCGCACGGTCGACTCCATAGGCGGCGACCGCGGTGGGCTCAACCAATGCTCCCGCCACGTCACTCATGGTGTCCGGTAATTTGGACGCCGAGCGGGCTGGGACAACACACTCTTCAGCAATCCCGCCCCACTGAAAGCTCAATCCGATGCAACCCATGGACTGACAGAGGTGGTTGAGACCACGCAGGCAGAAGAAGCAAGAACCGCAGGAAATTAATGGCATCACACTGACTCGGTCGCCCACTCTAAGGTGAGTTACACGCCCTCCAACCTCTAAAACCTCTCCAGAAAACTCGTGCCCGAGGATTTGCGGGGCAGAGGCGCCGGTGAGTGGGTGTGATTGCGTAGGAATGACGATCGGACCTACCGCGTACTCATGCAGATCCGTCCCGCAAATTCCACACCAAAACGGTTTTACCCGGACTTCATCAGGCGCTACCCCCGAGGGTGCGCTGACGTCTTCAACTCGAATGTCTTGTGCGCCATGAAACACTGCTGCTTTCATCGGATGACCTCCTATTTTTTCCTGATTGATTTCTACCGACTCGGGTCAAAGAGTACTTTCCCCTGAATGTTCCCGCTGGCTAGCTCATTCAATTGACTCTCCAGGTTGTCCAGCGCAAAAACTCCCTCGAGAAGCTCCTGGCCTAAGGAGGTGGTCGCAAGGATTTCGAGCGCAGGCTCGAGATCCTTGCCACAAACATGGGCCAAAGTGGTCTCGATTGTTATCTCACTCATTACGGCATGATGCACATCAAGCTCAGGTGGAGTGGACGGTAACCCCACCTGCAACAAGGTTCCTCCCCGACGGACCCAGCTCAGCGCCCTCTGCATTTGACCCGGTGCACCGCTCGCTTCAATCACGATGTCAGCCCCATTCTCGCCGACAAAATTTCTCAACTCGTCTTCCGTATTTTCAGCGACTGGAACTACATGGGTAGCCCCAAGCCGACGGGCTCGATCAAGACGAGGGCCGTCAAAGTCGACCACGATGGAGGAGACTTCAGCCAAGTAATTTAAGCCTGCCAACACAAAAGTTCCAATAGCGCCGGCCCCAATGATGACAATAGTGTCGCCGTTTTGGGCCCTTGCTCGGCGGGCGGCATGAATTCCGACCGCAAGCGGTTGGGCTAGCCCAGCCTCATCATCGGATAAATCTTCTGGAATTTTCTTCAAAGTCGTGGCTGGAACCGCAACATATTCAGCCATTCCTCCATCTCTATTGAGCCCTAATGTCACGTACTGCTTGCATAGATTTGTGCGGCCTTCGAGACATCGCGCGCACTTGCCACAGGAAATCCCTGCCCCAGACGCCACCCGATCGCCAACCAAAATGACATCTACCGCGCTGCCTACACCCACGACCTCGCCGATAAATTCATGACCCATCACCATTGGGCCGAAATGCCCACTAGTGGGGTGTGCTTTCTTAACGGGAAAAATAAGAGGCCCGGATTTCCACTCTGAGGCATCCGTTCCGCACATTCCCGATCGGGTGACTCTCAATAGGACTTCGTCGGATCGAGGGATTGGTAACGGACGCTCTTCAAGTCGCAATTCCCCGGGTCCGTAATAGACGGCTGCCATCATGGTCGTCGTCATGGTTTCCTCTACTTTTCGCCTCTACCGGCAGCTGTGTTTAGGTGAGATTGGGAGTCCCGCTCTAGGTTGAGGGGGCCATCCACCGAGATATACCGGCGACCGGCGACCAAAAGTTCCTCGGCGGGGAACTTCGTAATAACTTCAGCACCGGTGGCGGTCACGACAACCTCTTCTTCAATGCGGGCCGCACCAATGCCGTCGGCGCTTGGCCAATAGGTCTCGAGGGCGAAGACCATTCCCTCTTTCAACTCCTCCGGGTGGTCTAGAGAGACCAAACGCGAAAAGATCGGTTTTTCCCAAATGGATAATCCGACGCCATGGCCATATTGCAACGCAAAAGCGGCTTCCTCGTCGGGGAAACCAAACTCCTCTGCTTTGGGCCACACCTTGACGATGTCCGCAGTAGTTGCGCCAGGCCGGACCAAGGCAATCGCCCGATCCATATATTCCCTCGCAATTCGGTACGCATCCCTCTGGGCCCGGGAAGCAGAACCGACAGCAAAGGTGCGATAGTAACACGTGCGATATCCCTGATACGAGTGCAGGATATCGAAGAAGGCTGGATCCCCTGGCCGGATAAGTCGGTCTGAATACACGTGAGGATGGGGCGAGCAACGTTCCCCCGAGATGGCGTTGACCCCCTCAACATACTCCGAACCTAGGTCATAAAGCTTTTTAGCGACGAGACCGACGGCTTCATTTTCGCGCACCCCTGGCTTAAGAAACTCGTAGAGATCTTCGTAGGCAGCATCCACCATTGAGCAGGCTTGGGTGAGAAGCCCAATTTCCTCCTTAGTCTTGACCGCTCGAGCGTTCAAGAACACCTGCTGCCCATCCACCACGCTTACCCCGGCCTGCTGCAAGGCAAAAAGGATAGGCAATTCAATGATGTCGACACCCAGCGGTTCGCCCAGTAAACCGAATTTCTCAAGTTCCCTCTTAATTTTTGCGGCAACTCCCTGAGCAATCCCTGCATCCGGATTAAAAGCGCCCCGCAAGGTGGAAATGCCCGCCCGCGCCCCACTCTCCAGCCTCGGTTTGACAGCGCCGTGGTGGGCCGCATGGGGATCAGCGTCTGCCTCGGTTGTGGTCTTATCCAACCACGGGTTAAAAAGCTGATGGTGTTTTGCAGCAGAACCGAAATCCCACACAATGGGATCTGATTTCCGCGTAATCAAGGAGAACCGAATCGCCTTATCGATAGCCCAGGTCCCGATGTGGGTCGCCGACATATACCTAATGTTCGCAAAATCAAAGGCCAGCAGTGCTCCAAGGTCAGAGGCTTCCAACTCGGCCCGCAATTTTGCGACGCGATCCGTTCGTAGCCGCTCAAAATTAATTCGCTCTTCCCAGTCGACAGCATTCGTTCCAAAAGTCGGAATAGCCATGATGAGTGTCTCCTTCTTGCCCTCTCGGGCGGTGGTCAAACGAGGATCATTCCGCCTTCGATGGGAATAATTTGTCCAGTGATGTAATCAGAGTCGGACGAAGAAAGAAAGATGCCGGTTGGAACAATGTCTTCCGGCGACGCAGCCCTGCCAAGAATAATCATGCTGGAAAGCTTGTCCATCTTTCCTTCGGGCTCCCCGATGGCTTCAAGCTCTTGATCAAGTTTTTCCCACAGTGGCGTGTCAACAACACCAGGCGCAAAACCATTCACCGTAATTCCGTGCTCAGCGAGTGCGCGAGCACCAGACTGGGTCAACGAAATGACCGCAGCTTTCGCGGCACTGTATGGCGCAAAGCTTGCAAACCCAGTCCGACCGGCTATCGAGGCCGTATTGACAATTTTACCGCCGGATTTCTGAACAATCATCTGCTTAGCAGCTTCTTGCATTCCTATGAGCACGCCCAGCACGTTAACTCGCATGATCAGGTTGAAATTTTCCTCGTCCACGTCTAAAAGCTTCATCGGAGAATTCATTCCCGCGTTGTTAAAAAACACATCAATTTTCCCAAACTCTTCCACGGCCTCCGAAATAGCAGACCTAACTGACTCTCTGTCCGTAACATCTGCTTGGATGGCGAGGGCCCTCCCTCTTTGTTCGAGAATGTCTTGGGCCACAATCTCAGCCTGCTTGCCGTTGATGTCGCAGACCACCACGGAAGCACCTTCTCGTGCGAAACCACGACACAGTCCCTCTCCAATACCTGAGGCCCCGCCCGTGACTACTATGACTCGTTCTGTCAGTCGTTCACTCATGTCGTCTTCCTTGAAGGTCCGTGGGTGCTAGATATAAGCAGTAAATTATGTTCACTATAACTGAACTATTGTTTCAATCACAATCAACTGCAGCCGCAACGGTCCGCTGCCTCCGATAGACGCTTGTCTGCGTCTGATTAACGCCTAAAAGCTGGTCTTATCAGGCCACTACTGCAGCGCCATATTTGACTGGCGTATTTTGCTCCACCCCGTTACTGAAGATTTCAAAAGACTAATGTTGAGTGTGAGTGGAAATCTGTCTAAGCTCAACATGAGAGCAGAAGGAGCACGACATGACAATGAAAAGTATCCATCACACCGGAATCATCGTGCGCGACCTCGATAGATCTATCTACTTTTACCACGACCTTCTCGGGCTCGAATTCTCCAACGAGCCAAGTCCTTGGTTTGAAGGCGAGGAGCTAGCGCAGGGCGTGGGTGTGCCCGGCGCCAGCCTCCGTCAGGTTTCCCTCTGGGTTGGCCCCAACGCGACATTGGAGCTTCTCGAATACGGCAACCGCCCCAAAGATAACGAGACACCCATCCAACAGAACTACTTGGGTGCCATGCACCTCGCTTTCCACGTCGACAACATCGACGAGAAAGTCGCGGAATTACGGTCCAAGGGAGTCGAATTCCTATCAGACACTCACGCAGTTGACGAGGGGGTTCTCTCGGGATGGCGCTGGGTCTACTTCCATGACCCTGACAAAATTCCGCTGGAGTTGGTCGAGGTCGCATATTATGACGAAGCCGCTCGCAAGAAGGGCATTGCCGAATACCTGGCACACCGACCAGACCTCGAATCGCTGCAGTAAATCCAGCCAACCCGAGAGACTTGGGGTTCAAATCAGAATCCCGGGGCGCACGAACGGAAAGGTGAGAATGAGTTTTGACAGAATTGCAATCGTCGGTGCTGGTGCGAACGGCGCGAGCATTGGTGCGGACTTTATACAGGCCGGATACAACGTAACTTTCATCGAACAGTGGCCAGAACACGTAGACGCCATGAATCGTAATGGCGTGACGGTCTGCTCCCCCGAAGAAACGGTGGTTACCAAGGTCACCGCAAAACACCTTTGCCAAGTGGCCGAAATCAAGGACAAGTTTGACCTGGTGTTCATCATGGTCAAGGCCTACGATACCCGCTGGGCCGCTGAGCTCATCAAGCCGATTCTCGCCGATCATGCTCTGGTCGTTGGTCTCCAAAACGGGATGACAATAGACGACCTCAGCGAAATTCTCGGTGTAAATCGGGTCATTGGCGCCGTCATTGAATGCTCCTCCAACATGTTCGACGCCGGGATATGCAATCGAGAAACCCCGCCCTCGGGGTCTTGGTTCGCGCTCGGAGGACTTGTCGAGGAAACCCACGCCCGTGTTGAAGAAGTGGCTACTGTCCTGCGGAATGCCGGGACGGTAGAGGTTTACGCCGACATACGCTCCGCTAAGTGGATGAAACTTGTCGCCAACGCCTCGGAATTAGTTCCATCGGCATTGCTAAACCAGCCGCTGCATGAAGTGGTTCAAGACCAGGAGATGGTCGACTACATGACAACCTGCGCCAAAGAGGCACTCGCTGTCTGCATTAGCTCAGGTAGCAAAATGGTCCCCATTTTTGGATTGACGGAGGCTCAGCAAAACCCTGACCTGTATGCCGTGGAGCTCTTTGAACAGGTGCTAGAGCACTTCACGTTCCCTCGCACCCTCACAACCGTGCTTCAGGACTGGAGAAAAGGAAGACGGGCAGAAATCGGCGAGATTAATGGCCTTGTCGTGCGCGAAGGCGAGCGATTGGGTATCCCCACACCCGCGAACGCAATCACTCTTGATGTCGCTCGGCAGATTGAATCTGGAGAGCTCGAAGCGTCGCCCGACAATCGGTCGCGAATCATTGCTGGATACCGATAGGCAACAAAAACGAGTACGGGGCTCCCGGACTGCTCAGGAATTCCCTGCCACATCGTCAGCCGTCAGCTTGGCCGCTAAAGCATCAACATCACAGTTGATATTTACGGCCACGTTTCCGACGGTGGGTTCAGGGCCGCTATGGAAACTCTGGGACGACTTCTAAACGAGTAAAGTTGCGTGTCCAAAAAGGGTGTCCCGAGCCACCTGGTGCCTCTACTTCCCAGTCGGGCTGACAGGATTTGAACCTGCGACCCCTTGACCCCCAGTCAAGTGCGCTACCAAGCTGCGCCACAGCCCGTGGCAAGCGACGACGTACCGCCGCGACTACGAAAGTCTAGCGGGCTCGGCGAACGCTCTGCTCCAAGCCCTGGGCTTAGGTGTGCTCTTCGCGGAGCCGTGATTGAAGGTCAGGCCATGACTGGGCAAAAGCAGGGTGAAGGTCGCGGTGGTGCACATCATCCAGGGCAACCCACTCCAGAGCAGCGCTCTCCAGGTCTGTGATCTGTGGCTCGAAGTAGGCGTCTGCGATTGCCAACACTGTGGTGTACGACCAAAACCCAAGGTCATAGACACTGTGGTCAATCACTCGAGCAGCGTCATCGGGAATTCCTGCTTCTTCCTGGGATTCCCGTATCGCCGCGGTGACGGCGTCTTCACCTTTTTTGAGCGCTCCCCCAGGAATCCCCCACGTCCCGCCCTGATGGGACCATTCTGCTCGAAGCTGCAGAAGGACACCTAACGGTGGGTGTAGCAACAAGAGTCCGGCCGCTCCAAAAGTGCCCCAGTATTTCTTGCCGTTAGGGCCCTCCACCCAAGCATCACCAGGATCCCTCAGATGGGGCGGGGGAAGAGGCGGCGGTCTTGTCATAACGATTTACTTCTTGCGGGCACGCTTTTCCCGCACCCTCATATTCGTGACAATCGGTGTTCCCAGGAATCCATAGATTTCTCTCAGGCGACGCTGAATAAAACGGCGGTATTGCGGGTCAAGGAACCCGCTGGTGAAGAGAACAAAAGTCGGCGGCCTCGTCGAAGCCTGTGTGCCAAAGAGGATTCTCGGTTGTTTGCCGCCCCGGACTGGGTGAGGGTGCGCGGCAACGAGCTCCGCCAAGAACGCGTTGAACTTGCCGGTAGGGATGCGCTGGTCCCACGACGCGAGAGCGAGCTCGAGGGCTGGCACCAATTTCTCTAGGTGGCGGCCAGTGGTTGCAGAAATATTCACCCGTGGCGCCCACGCCACGTGGGCGAGATCCTTTTCAATCTCTTTCTCCAAATAGCGACGACGGTCATCATCCAAAAGGTCCCACTTATTGAACGCCAACACCAGTGCCCGACCAGATTCGAGGACTAAGTCGATGATGCGAATATCCTGATCGCTGATGGGTTCCGTGACATCGAGTAGAACAACGGCGACTTCCGCTTTTTCCAACGCTGCTGTGGTGCGCAGGCTGGCATAAAAGTCAGCACCCTGGGCCATGTGAACCCGGCGTCGGATTCCCGCGGTGTCAACGAACCTCCAGGTTTTCCCGGCAATATCGACTAATTCATCGACCGGGTCCCTGGTTGTTCCCGCTAGCTCGTTGACAACCACGCGTTCTTCGCCGGCGGCTTTGTTCAAAAGACTGGACTTTCCCACATTGGGACGGCCCAAGAGTGCCACGCGTCGCGGGCCGCCGATTTCTGCCTTGGCCACCGCAGACTCTTTGGGAAGAATCGTAATGACATGGTCCAAAAGGTCTGCCACCCCCCGGCCATGGAGGGCAGAAACTGTCCACGGCTCCCCGAGGCCCAGGTTCCAGAGCACACTTGCGGCAGCATCCTGGCGGGCGTCATCCACTTTGTTGGCAATCAATATCACGGGCTTAGCGGATTGGCGCAAAAGCTTGACGACATGTTCATCGGCGGCGGTTCCACCAACTGTGGCGTCGACCACGAACAAGATGGCATCAGCCAAATCAATAGCGACCTCGGCCTGCATGGCGACAGATTTGGCGATCCCTTTGGCGTCGGGTTCCCAGCCCCCCGTGTCCACGACCGTGAACGCTGTCGTGTTCCAGAGCGAACGGTAGGACACCCGGTCTCGTGTGACGCCTGGCATGTCCTGCACCACGGCTTCCCGACGTCCCAAAATTCTGTTAACCAGCGCGGACTTCCCCACATTGGGACGGCCCACGATGGCAAGAACAGGGAGGGCTTTCCCGTAAACAAGCTCGGTTTCACTCTCGAGGTGACCGGCGATGACATCAGCATCGTCCTCTTCAAGTTCGTAGTCATCGAGCCCCTGGCGAAGGGCTAGCGCGCGACGCTCACTTTCTTCGTCATCGAGTGACTGGAGGCGCTCGATGAGACCGGCGTCGACTTCCTGCGGGTCGGTGAAATCGTCTTCGGTCGGGCTGTTCTCGCTCACTGAGCGCTCCTGACAGTGGCAATGATGCTCAAGAGGGCATCAACAGTTTGCTCAAATGTGAGGGGTCCTGAGTCCACAAGGGTCACGCCGGGTGCGGCATTCATAAAATCAACAACACTCGAATCGCTCTTGTCCCTGGCTTTTAATGATTCCGCCACCGGCGCCGCGGTTGTTCCCGCAAGTTCTGCCTGGCGGCGCCCAATCCGAACGCTTTCGTCCGCGGTGAGAAGGACTCGGACAGGGGCCTCCGGTGCCACCACGGTGGTGATGTCGCGGCCTTCCATGATGATGCCCGGGTTCTCGCAGTCGGCGAGGACTTTTCTAAAGTGTTCCACCAATCCTGCGCGGACCAGCGTGTGCTGGGCGATCGCAGAAACCGCGCCAGAGACATCGCCTCCGCGAATGGCGTGGGTGACATCTTCACCATTGATGAGGAACGTCTGGCTATCGGGATCTTCCGACGCCCGATAATCGGCTCCTTTTTGCAGAGCTAAGACAGCATCCTGATTCGTGAGGTCAATGCCTGCGGTCATGGCAGCCCAGGCGAGTGCTCGATATGCCGCACCGGTGTCGTAATAGCTGAAGCCCAGGCGCCTCGCAGCGTCTTTTGACACACTCGACTTCCCGCTTCCCGCAGGCCCATCGATAGCAACAACCAGTGCGCTCATTCGCCCTCACCCGCGATCTTCCATCCATTGTCAACCAGTTGTGATTCAACGTCGGCTAGCGCCGACTGGCTCAGCGATAGTTCCGCAAAACCGACATTAGCGCCGGGTGAATGCTCAAGCCTCAAATCCTCGAGGTTGACCCCCCACTCCCCCAACTGGGTCAGCAAACGCGCAAGCTCTCCCGGGCGGTCATCAATGACGACAAGCAAAGTGGCCAGCTGACTCGACACTCCGTGCTTTCCCGGCAGTCTCGACACCCCAGTTACACCGCGGTGAAACGCTTGGGACACAATCGCCTTCGAACCCTTGGCGGCGGTATCTTCCAGCGCTGCAATAACGGATTCGAGGTCGCCGTGCAGGGATTTGAGGTGCCCCACCAACGCTTCGCTGTTTGCCGCCACAATCTGAACCCACAAAGCGGGGTCACTGGCAGCAATGCGGGTGACATCTCGCACACCCGCACCCGCCAGCGATAGAGCCTCCGGGGTTGCTCCTTCGAGGCGGGCCGCGGTAAGACTTGCAACAAGCTGGGGCACATGCGACACCACGGCAACGGCTTCGTCATGCTCCCGAGCACTCATATCAATGGCAATAGCACCCAAGCTCACAATAAAGGCTCGGATTTTCTGACGAGCGACGTCTTCGCCCTCGCAGATTACCCACGGGCGGGCGGTGAACAAATCACTGCGGGCAGACACTGCCCCGCCTCGTTCTCGACCAGCCATGGGGTGCGTACCCACAAATCTTGCGCTCACGCCCGGCAACGCCCGATAGATTGCTTCCTTCACGCTGGCCACGTCAATGACGAGGGCCTCGGGAAATTCCTCAAGGGCGCGCCGAGCCACATCGCCCACAACATCAGGGGGTGTGGCAACAATGACCAATTCCGGGGGCAGGGAATCTGCAGTCCGGGAACTTCCTGCGTCATAATCCAGGGCTAGCCCCAGCGCGGCCGGGGAAGCATCCTCCAACGTGACGGTGACACCGCGCTGGGTCAGGGCAAGGCCAAGACTGGTGCCGAGAAGTCCGCATCCCACAATATGAACCAGGGCGAAAGGCTCGCTCGTCGAGGTGTTCATCGTTTTCTTTCCTGGGGCACCTGATCGCGGTAAGCGAGCGTCAATAATTCCTGCGTTTCCACCCTAGTCAGCTCCCGCCACTTTCCCGCAGCGAGTCCCCCCAAGCGCAAAGGACCGAATTGTCGGCGGTGGAGCTCCACGACGGGGTGTCCTACTGATTCCAGCATCCTTCTCACGATCCTGTTTTTACCCGAGTGAAGCGTTATTTCCACCAAACTCTGGCCACCACGGGAGGTATCCAAAAGTTTTGCCTTGTCCGCTTTCTGAACCCCATCTTCTAGTTCCACCCCGGCCAACAGTTTTGCCACCGCAGGCTGTTCCATCTCGCCTTTCACCACAGCGGTGTATACCTTGTCGACCTGAAAAGAGGGGTGCGAGACACGGTTGGCAACTTCGCCATCGTTGGTCATCAGCAACAACCCTGTGGTGTCCGCATCAAGGCGCCCGACATTGAAGACCCGCTCACCGATTTCCTTCTCATATCGAGAGAGATCCGGGCGCGATTGTTCATCGGACATCGTGCTCACCACGCCACGTGGTTTGTGAAGCATCACATACAGCGCTTCGGTCTGCAGGGAAATAACGGTTCCATCCACCGCCACGATGTCTGATTCGGGATGCACGCGGTGACCCATCTCGGTGATGACTTCACCGTTGACACTGACACGCCCTTTGGACATCATGATTTCTGCGTGACGCCTCGAGGCCACCCCCGCCTGGGACAATACTTTCTGCAGGCGATCACCCTCTGGATTGGGCTCAGTCAACATCGTCAAAACCCTCCGACCCATCATCAAGAAGCGGCGACAGCGGGGGCAATTGCTCCAGCGAATCTAGGCCCAGCTCGGCGAGCAGACCGTCGGTGGTGACATAGAAAATTGCCTGCGTTTCCGGATCGGTGTGCGATTCTCGAATCAACCCGCGCGAGAGGAGGGTGCGGATCACGGAGTCGACATTCACCGCGCGGATTGAGGATACGTGTCCTCTGGTGACCGGCTGCTTATAGGCAATCACCGCGAGGGTTTCCAGCGCCGCCTGCGAGAGTTTCGCCGGTGCCTGGGAGGATACCGCGCGAGTGACGACTTCGTCGTAGGTGGCTCGAACGTAAAAACGCCAGCCGCCGCCCACCTCGCGCAGCTCAAACCCGCGCTCGACACCCCCAGATTGACCGTCGTAGTCGGCCACCAAGCTCTCCAAGGCAGCGTTCACGGAACCCACCGGCACCTCTAGCGCCCCAGCGAGTGCCACCACACTCATCGGTTCGTCCATCACCATCATGACGGCTTCGATATTCCTCGCAACCGTCTCGATGCTCACTTTTTGAGTGTCAGTCATTCTGTTCCTCGCCGCCCCATTCATCGCCCAGATGTGCCAGTTGTTCATCACCAAAATCGCCAGCCGCCCACTGAAGGGTCAGCTCCCCCAAAGGCTCCAGTTGCTCAAAGGTCAAAGCTGATTGACGATAGAGCTCCAAAATGGCGAGAAATCTGGCCACGACAACTCCTCGCTCAGTGACACCGGCGATGAGGGAGCGGAAACTGACGGGCCCGCCAGTTTTCAGAAGGGCAATCACGTGCGCGGCCTGTTCCCGAATGCTGACCAGCGGGGCATGGAGGTGGTCGAGCCCCACCAGAGGTATCTCCTTGGGTGCAAGGGCAAGAAGTGCGAGAGCAGCAAAATCTTCAGCGCTGAGAGTCCACCGAAGCTCGGGAATGCTGGTGAGATACTTTTTTTCCAACGGCACTGCTCGTGGATGCCGGAGGGCCTCGAGCTCAAGTTTCTCTCCCAGCCACCCCGATACCTCTTTGAAGGCCCGATATTGCAAAAGCCGGGCGAAAAGAAGATCTCGCGCCTCCAGGAGGGCAACATCTTCGGCGTCAACAAATTCACCCTGGGGTAAGAGGCCGACGATTTTCATGTCCAGTAGGGTCGCTGCTACCACCAGAAATTCGCTTGCGGCATCGAGTTCTTCGGGGCCGTCAAGAGAGGCGAGGTAACCCAGAAATTCATCAGTAACCACACTCAGGGCAACATCGGTGATGTCGAGTTCCCGCTTTCCGATCAAAGAAAGCAGGAGGTCAAAGGGCCCATCGAAGTTCGACAGACTGACCCGAAATTCACGCTCTAGCGATTGTTCGGTGTCTGTGGGGTGTAGCCCGCTAGGCGATCGCACCACGAGCAACAAGCTCTCTCGCCAACGCGCGATAAGTCAGTGCGCTGGCGTGGCTCGGGGCAAATTCAGTGATGGGAACCCCAGCAACGGAAGCGTCGGGGAATTTCACGGTTCGCCCGATAACGGTATCCAGGACGGTATCTCCAAAGGTTTCCACTACCCGCTCCATGACCTCTTTAGCGTGGAGGGTCCTGGAATCAAACATTGTCGCCACGATTCCATCAATTTGAATGGCGGAATTGAGGCGCTCGCGCACCTTGTCAATCGTGTCGATCAATAAGGCGACGCCGCGAAGAGCAAAGTACTCCGTTTCCAGAGGAATGAGGACCCCGTGCGCAGCGGTCAAAGCGTTCACCGTCAACAGTCCCAACGAGGGTTGGCAATCAATCAGGATCACGTCATAGTCATCCATGATCGGCTTCAACACCCTCGAAAGTATCTGTTCCCGGGCGACTTCGCTGACCAGGTGAACTTCCGCGGCGGCAAGGTCAATGTTGGCGGGAATCACGTGAATTCCCGGTGTTTTTGTCGACTGAATCGCCTTGCGGACATCTTTTTCTCGGCCGATCAAAAGGTCATAAATAGTGATGGTGTCGTGGGCGTTGGCACCAATTCCGGCCGACAGCGCCCCTTGGGGGTCGAAATCAATCACCAGCACGGATCTGCCGTATTCCGCTAGTGCACCGCCGAGGCTTATCGCGGTCGTGGTTTTCCCCACGCCACCCTTTTGATTACAGAGGGCGATAACCCGCGCAGGACCGTGATTCTTGAGCGGTGGGGGCTCACGAAAATCCCGTATCGGGCGTCCCGTAGGACCCACTTCTTTCACTCCGCCTGCCATAGCCCCAGTCTAGCTCCCAGGCTCACCGCGCACGCGGATGAGCCTGGCGATAAACCTCCCGAAGAGTGTCAATCGTCACTTTTGTATAGATCTGAGTAGTGGAAACGGAGGCGTGCCCCAACAGCTCCTGCACCACCCGGATATCTCCGCCCCCGGCGAGCACATGCGTGGCAAACGAGTGTCGCAGAGTATGGGGAGAAACCAGATTTCCCAGTTCTGCCCGCCTGGCGGCAGATTGGAGGATAAGCCACGAATTTTGCCTGGTCAGAGCGCCACCTCGCGCTCCAAGGAACAGCGCTGAGGAAGACTTTTTCTGTTTTTTTACCAGCGCTGGGCGCGCTCGGGTGAGATAGCTCTCCACGGCGGCCCGCGCGTAGGAGCCCACCGGCACAAATCTTTGTTTTGCCCCTTTTCCCGTGACCCGAATCACCTCGGCAACTCGACCCTGGTCGTCATAGACGTCGTCCACGCTCAACCCCAGCGCTTCCGATATCCGCGCCCCTGTGGCGTAGAGGAACTCCAGCAGTGCCCTATCTCGGAGCGCAACGGGTTCCTCCCCCACCACAGAGTCCAGGAGCGCTTGCACCTGCTCGATAGTCAGTGCTTTCGGCAATCGGGCAACTCGCGCAGGACCACGAATCGCGGAGCTGGGGTCACCCACACTCACCGATTCCTCGACAAGGAATCGGTGAAAATTCTTGATGCTGGAGAGTTTCCTGGTAATCGTTGACGCGGCACCTGGGAGAGAGTTGACATAGCTGGTGACCAGCTCAGGAGTGACACTGGGGGCATCGTGAACCCCTGCAACTTCGAGATACTCCAGATAACGGGTGAGATCACTGCGATACGCCGACACAGTGTGTTTCGAGCGTCCTCGCTCCAACGCCACCGTTCGCAGGTATCGTTTTAGCTCCCGCTCCAGGGCGGTAGGGGGCCGCTCTGGCTCAGTGTCTACTGGCATACACTGCCAACACCGCAGTGACGGAAATTTGGTTGGTCATCTCTCCCGACAGGATCTCCGCGACCACGTCTGATAGCGGCACCCAACGTTTTTCGAGGTCCGCCTCTTCTCCGGTGCGAACGTAGTCGTGCTCACGCTCATGGAGCCCGGTGGCGAGAAAAATATGAGTGCTCTCATTTGACCCGCCCGGCGTGGTGTTCAGCCGGGTGA
>MEHZ011542299.1_pt1 | contig 19462 bp, 18 predicted proteins | sample 897221 | NCBI WGS metagenome assembly MEHZ01 (sample SAMN05514161, study PRJNA337945) | marine metagenome | isolation source: marine surface water | place: Arctic Ocean | collected 2007-12-13
GAAAATGCAACGGAATGTTTCAGGCCTCGTCTCTCTCTTCATCGCTCTCATCCGCCAGTAACGACCAGAAAGCGCTGACCGATGGGTTCTTGAGATGGCGTTTCAAGGTGAATAGCCCGAGGTCATAAGCGGCCAAAGCAGGTTTGACGTCGAGTATGCGCACGCGAGCGGCAAGCGGACTGTTATCGAGAACAATCTTTGGTACAACTCCGACTCCGAGTCCCAGACTTACCATGCTGACGATGGCCTCATTCCCAGCCACTTGTGCGTAGACCTTTGGTGTAACACCAAGGGTTCGGAACCAGGCGTCCACGCGTTTACGGGCGATTCCGCTGGCGGCAAGGATCATGGGAATCTGCTGCCAGGTGGCGGTCTTGTCGGGCGGCAACTGCGCAAGACTCAGATCTGTCGATTCGACCGGAGCGATGAAGACAAGGGGGGAGACAAGGATGGGTTTGAATATCACCCCGGGAGCCAGCTTCGCTGGGCGAGCCGCAATTGCCAAGTCTTCCTCCAGCGCCAGAACTCGTGCAATGGCATGCTCTGGATCGCCGGTCTGAAGCCTGATCTCAACTCCGGGATGAGCGGGTCGAAAGCGGTTCAACAGGTCGAACAGAATGCTGTGGCTGGCGGTGACGGAGCAGTAGAGGCTTATTTCTCCCTGAAGCTGCTCTGCAGGGTCAGTGAGCTCGTAGCAGATTTGTTCCCACTGCTGCACTGCGTTCCGCGCGTAACGTTGGAATTTTTGACCCTCGAGGGTGAGCTCGACCGTGCGGTTGTCGCGGTCGAACAGAGACGTATTGAGTGCGGTTTCCAGTTGCCCGATGTTGCGCGACAGGGCGGAAGTGCTGATGTTTGCACGACGGCTGGCGCGGCCAAAATTCAGTGTCTCGCACAACAGGATGAAGTGTTTAAGCGTTCTGATGTTCAAGGTGCGAGTATGCATCCGCCTTGCGTAATTCGGGACAAGACGTTGCGTATATGTCAATTTACGAAACACTGGCCTCACGGTAGGATTCAGCCGAACACCCTCTGATGAAAAGCACACCCATGTCGAACAATTACTTCAACACCTTGCCGCTTCGCGAGCAACTGGCTGAGCTAGGGAAGTGCCGCTTCATGCACCTTGCCGAATTCACCGACGGTGTCGACGCTCTGAAAGGCAAGAAGATAGTCGTGATCGGATGCGGCGCTCAGGGGCTGAATCAGGGCTTGAACCTTCGAGACAGCGGCCTAGACGTGTCCTATACGCTCCGCAGCGCGGCCATCGAGCAGAAGCGCCAGTCCTGGAAGAACGCTACCGAAAACGGTTTTACCGTCGGCACCTATGAGGAGCTGCTGCCTACTGCCGATGTCGTGTTGAATCTCACCCCGGACAAGCAGCACACTCCCGTTGTGAACGCCATCATGCCCCTAATGAAGCACGGCGCATGTCTTTCCTATTCACATGGTTTCAACATCGTCGAAGAGGGCATGCAGATTCGTGACGACATCACCGTCATCATGGTCGCTCCGAAATGCCCGGGTTCAGAGGTTCGCGCCGAGTACGTGCGCGGTTTTGGTGTACCGACCCTGATCGCGGTGCACGAGGACAACGACCCGAACGGCGATGGCCTGGCGCTGGCAAAGGCCTATGCCGTTGGCACGGGCGGCCATAAGGCTGGCGTACTCATGTCCTCGTTTATTGCTGAGGTCAAGTCCGATCTTATGGGCGAACAAACCATCTTGTGCGGCATGTTGCAGACTGGCTCTCTCTTGTGTTTCGACAAGATGATCGAAGAGGGAATCGATCCTGGTTACGCCTCCAAGCTCATCCAGTACGGCTGGGAGACCACCACCGAAGCCCTTAAGTACGGCGGTGTCACCAACATGCTGGACCGGCTGTCGAATCCTGCCAAGATCCGCGCTTTCGATCTGGCAGAACAGATGAAAGACATCATGCGTCCGCTTTACAAAAAGCACCAGGACGACATCATGAACGGCACGTTCTCGAAGACGATGATGGCCGACTGGGCTAATGATGATGCTGAGCTGCTTGGCTGGCGCGCTGACACAGCAGAAACCGCTTTCGAAAAGACCGCTGCAGCTGATGTCGAGATATCCGAGCAGGAGTACTTCGACAACGGCATTCTCATGGTCGCGATGGTGAAGGCGGGTGTCGAGCTTGCCTTCGAAACAATGACAGCAGCAGGCATCATCGCCGATTCGGCCTATTACGAATCGCTGCACGAGACACCGCTGATTGCCAATACGGTCGCGCGCAAGAAGCTCTACGAGATGAATGCCACCATCTCCGATACGGCCGAGTACGGGTGCTACTTGTACAACCATGCCTGTGTCCCATTGTTGGGTGACTTCATGAAAGACATCAGGAGCGATGTCATTGGCAAGGGTCTTGACCTTGACGACACCGGGGTCGACAACGCGCGTCTTATCGAGGTGAACGAGGCCATTCGCAACCATCCGGTTGAACAGATCGGTGGCGTGTTGCGCGGGTATATGGCTGACATGAAGCAAATCATCTGATCGGTGGTAGTCCGCCATCGCTGGTGCCTCGCTCCGGCTGTTTTTGGGTTTGCCAGTCGACGGTCCCCGAGGTCACTTCGGATAGGGGTGGGTTAGATCGATGATTAATCAGGATGCGATCTGCCTCGATGCCCTGTCGGTTGATTTCGACGGGCGTTTTCAACTCAGCGACGTCAGATGGACTATCCAGCCAGGAGAGCACTGGCTCATCGCGGGCGCCAACGGCTCTGGCAAATCGGCACTGGCGGCCGTGCTTGCCGGCGACGGAGAGTGCTTGTCAGGGACACGGTCCGGTTTGCCTGATCGGGTGGCTCTCGTGTCTTATGAGAGGCAGGCTGAACTCATCGAGGCTGAGCGGCGCAAGGATGATGCTGACATTCTGGACGTGATTTCACAAGGAACTCCGGTAGCAGAGATCATCGATGCGGTCTGCCAGGATCATGAGCTTGCTCAGACATTGGTGGACACATTGGGTCTACGGCCACTGATGGGCCGAGCCTTCCGCAAGCTCTCAACGGGCGAAACTCGCAAGGTCATGCTCATTCGAGCTCTGAGCAGTCGTCCGGACCTGCTGGTCCTGGATGAGCCTTTCGATGGTCTTGATCACGAGTCGCTGATGTGGCTTCAAGATCACTTGGGTGTCCTGGCAAAGACCGTACCCATGGTGATCGTGCTGAATCGGTTTGACGAGTGTCCGGAGTTCATCACACATATTGCCTATGTTGACCACGGGCATTTGCTCCATCAGGTGAAGCGTGATGATGAGCGCGCTTTTGCCGAGCTATACCAGCTCCTTCACTTGAAGACGAGCGAGCTTGAGGTACCCATGGCTGATCCGGCTGCTCGGCTGCCGGCTCTGAATTCCAGCGATCCTCTGGTCCGCTTCACAGGAGCCAGCATTCGTTACGGCGATAACACGGTTTTCGAGAACCTCGACTGGACGATCGAGGCGAACCAGCATTGGCAGTTGAGCGGGCCGAACGGAAGCGGCAAGACCTGTTTGCTTTCGTTGATCACCGGCGATCATCCGCAGTGCTATGTCAACGACATCATGGTTTTTGGGTTTCAACGCGGCAGCGGTGAGAGCATCTGGCAGATCAAGCAATACATCGGGTACGTCTCCACCGCACTTCAGTGGGAGTACCGAGTCGGCACCGGGCTGAGAAACGTCATTATCTCCGGCTTCTTCGACAGCATCGGGCTGTACAGCAAGAGCACAGAAATGCAGAAAGCCATTGCGGATCAATGGCTAGCGCTGCTGGGGATGACAGCGCGGGCAGATGAGCCATTCAATGGCTTGTCCTACGGAGACCAGCGCCTTTTGTTGATTGCGCGTGCGATGGTGAAGCATCCGCCGCTGCTGATTCTCGATGAACCGTGTCTAGGCCTCGATGACATGAATCGCCAACTGGTGCTCGCTCTGATCGAGCGCATCTGCATGTCCAGCGAGACGACGGTGCTCTACGTCAATCACCGCGCCGAGGATCACATCCATGGCATCGACAATCACCTGACTCTGAGCGCCTCATCGGTGTGAAAAACCAGTTTCGGGCACTGCTAGGTTGACGCCGACGCAAATCAGGAGTGTTACCCGCTGTTATCGCGGGTGGTGCTCCAAATTTCGTTTCGGGAATAGCCGGCGCCCTGGGTGACGGCGGCGGGGCAACTACAGTGAAGATCATCGCGCACTGGCTCACAATCCGACGACGTTCTGCCGCAGCGTTCTGCGCCCTGCTCACGGTCGCGCTCGCGGCGACAGCGTGCGGCGAACCGCAGGTGCCAGTTGCCCGGTCATCTAGCGCTGAGCTAGTGACGGCAACGTCTGAGCCTGCGCCACCAACACCCACGCCGCTGCCGGCGCCAACTGCCGAACCAACCCCTGGATCGGGTGAGCCGGTTCCCACACCGCGCCGGATAGCACAGCCTGGCCTCTCGAACGATGTCATCCGTGTGGCAGTGATCTTTGATGACGAGACGCAGGGCACAGCCGACGAACTCTTCCGCGACGGATGGCTTGGCACCCTCGCCTGGGCAAACGAGGTCAACGACGACGGCGGTCTCGGAGGGCGTTTCGTCGAGGTCGTGCCCATCGACTCGCTGCTGTTCGACCACCAGTCAGCGCTTGAACAAGTCTGCCAAGGCGACTTCTTCGCCATTGTTGGGTCACACAGCTTGGGCGATGCCGAAGGCGCTGAGCTGCTGGGCACCGAACAATGCAACATCGCCGACTTCCCCGGTCAGGTCTACGGCTCTCGTCGAGCCGCATCGCCGGTCACCGTGCTGTCGAATCCGTTCCTTAACGACATCCGCCAAGCTGGTCCGGCAAGCTACCTGGCCGAAACCTTCCCCAAGGCATCGCAGAATTTGGGTCTGCTCCGATACTTCGCTCTAGACCTGGAACGAGCGAATGAGCGCCAGCGCGAAATGTTGATCGGGCAAGGCCTAGACGTCGTGTTCGAACTCCCTGCTGAACTTGAAGAAGACCCAGCCGAACGTATCGTTTCTCGCTGGGAAGCCTCTGGCGCCGAGTCTCTGGTATGGGTCGCAGACCCCGGACGCCTGATCTCACTGCTCGATGCACTTGAAGAACCGCCTAGCTTCGTCCTTTGTGAGTGGGGCTGTTACAGCCAGCAGTTTCTGCTCGACGGGGGCGAAGCCGTCGAGGGCGTGTACACCTGGATAGCGCACAGCCATTTCGACTCACCGAACGCCCGCGGCGACTTGTTCCAGTACCGAGCGAACCTTGCGACTGTCGCCCCCGATGCAGGTTGGAGCGAAATCGGGTTACAAAGTTGGATGGCTGGCCGACTCTTCGAAGAGGCCTTCAATCGCCTTTTACAAGTCGAACCAGAGCTGCCGACTCGTGAACAACTTATCCAAATTGCGAGGGGCATAGATCTCTACGCCGCCAATGGGATCTTGTCAGCGACCAACCCAGGGGGCGGAGAGCCCACACCGTGTTTCGTGCTGATGGTGGTTCGCAACGGCCGATGGGAACAGGAATACCCCGAACCGCCCCGCGATCAGGACTGCGCCGAGAAGAACCTGCACGAACTGGTCACGTCTCGATCACTGGGCATCACAACGCTGTCCGCCACGACCTCGGATGCACAGCCCACGCCCGAAGCCGAACCTGATCTAGAGAACCCCGAAGAGCTCGAGGAATAGGGGTAGTCCAGATTCGTCGCTGCGCTCGGAATCCTGCTGGACCTAATTGTTCTCGCGCCAGAGCGAGTCTCAGTACTGTTGATTAGCTGCTTCGGCGAAGACCAGCGAGTTCGGCAAGGACTGATGCCTTATTGGCGGATCCACACGAGAGCAATTTCGTCGACCGTAATGTCGGTCTTTTCGAGAGGCACGTCGTAGGCCTGAATGTTCTGGGCCTTGTCCTGCCATTCGAACACGATCTGATTGATGTCGTCTTCGACCTCCTCACGAAGCTCGTTCAGGTCACTGAGCTTGTCGTTGTAGCGGTTCTGGGCCGTGGCTATACGTTGCTCGGCCTTGCCGGTGGCTTTCTGGCCTCGCAAGATCGACCGCCCGGTCGAACGAGATCGTCGACGTCCGCCGAGCAGACCGCCAAGGATGTCCATCGCTGCGCCTGCCCACGCCTCATTGCGGGTGCTCTCTCGGTCGTATTCGAGCTCGCGGATTCGGTCCTCTAGCCTTGCCAGGTCGCTGTCCAACCGGCCTTCCTTCTTCACCAGGGCGTCCCGGAGCTTGTCCATCTGCTCATCGGCTAGGTCATCAGCGATGTCTTCGCAGCGGTGTTTGAACACCTGCTCGTCTTCGCCGACCCGGCTAAAGGCCTTCAGATCGACATTGTGGAACAGCTGCAGTGACTTACGGCGATACAGGTGATCCTTGAATGCTTGCTTGGCCTGAGTGAAGAAGGCGCTCTTGTCGACTGCAGCGTCAGGCAGCACATAGATCTGCTCACCTGCAGGTTCGGTCGCGAAGTCGCGGTCGTCGTAGTCGACAGCCAGTGCATTGTTAGGATCGACGCGTGAGCCATCGATGCGAACGATGCCTTCCCAGTCGACCTCGTGGCGCAGGTTGGCCTTTGTCTCGTCGTAGAGCAGACGCATGCGCACCGCTAGTGCCGGCACAAGTCGTGTTCCTGACGCGTCGAAACCGGCCTCGTCGGCCCAACGCGCGTCGGCACGTAGGTACCGGACATCGATGCCGCTGGCGATTGGAGGAGCCACGGGCGACTCGTTGTCGGCCAGCTCAGGTTCGACCGGTGCCAGGGCAGCTGCGGCAGGCGCAGGCGCGTTTGACGTTGTCGCCTCTGGCCCGGCAACGTCTTTGCTGGCTTTGCTGAGCCGGACGATCTGGGCTCGAGTGAGCGGACCGGCGAGATAGGACATGGCCCACCGAGTCGAGAACTGGCGGGGCGTACTTCGGGTCGAATGAAGCACAAACTCGCGCGTGTCGAGGCTCGATATCGTGGCGTCGAGAGCCTTAATGTCGACGGCGCCATCGGATCGCTGCATGCCTTCGAGCAGACGTGCCTTGTCGCGTTCGGTTTGTAGGCGCCCGATCATCCAGGTACCGGCGTTGGAGATTGCCTTGTAATCGATGTCGACCGGGTTCTGGGTTGAGAGGACCATGCCGACGCCGAAGGCGCGGGCCTGCTTCAGGATCGTCAAGATCGGCTTCTTCGACGGCGGCATCGCTGTCGGTGGCACGAAACCAAACACCTCGTCCATGTAAATCAGAACCCGTAGACCATCGCTACCTGGCTGGCCGCGCATCCAGGTCACGACCTTTGACAGCAGCAGCGTGACGACGAACTGGCGCTCTTCATCAGAGAGATGATGGATGTTGACCACCGCGGCCCGTGGATCGCCGTTGGTCTGGAACAGCATGGTGTCGATGTCCAGTGGTACACCCTGGCTCCATGCCGCAAACGCAGGTGATGCCGCCAATCCGTTCAACTTCATCGCGAGTTTCATGCGGTCCCGCTTGGGGAAGAGCGTGTCTAGCTGCATCACACCCAACTTGCGGAACGGCGGTTGTATGACGTTCTGGATCAGTGACTCGATGCTGACCGGCAATCCACGAGACCAGAAATGGTCGATGATGTTGGTCAGCAAGATGTGATCACGACCGCTTAACGGATCGCTGTTGACACCAACCAAGCCGAGCAACGACGAAACGAGCCCCTCGATCTCGTCGTGCTTTGACTCTTCGAAGGCAGCTATGTCTTCGGCACAGGAAGCGTCCGGTGCTTCCATCGACCCAATCATGTTCAGCGCTACACCTGCAGATGATCCGGGCGTGTAGATGGTCATGTCACATTTGGAGCGCAGTTGGCCAATGCGGCTCGGAGCGATCCCAGACCGAGCGAGCCCGGATTTCCATAGCTCGGCGGTGCCAGCAGCATCGCCGTCGTCGCCAACCCATGGTTCGAAGTCAGACGGGGCTAGATCAGGGAAGGTCAGCAACAGGTTGCCCATGTCGCCCTTGGGATCGATGATCAGCGTAGGGATGTCGGCCAGCAGAGCTTCTTCCAGCATGATCATGCCCAAGCCGGTCTTGCCAGAGCCCGTCATACCAACTATCACACCGTGGGTCGTCAGGTTCGACGCGTCATAAAAGGTGGGCTCGTCGCGGCTATCACGACCTAGATAAAGCCCGCCGTCGGGTACATCTGTCGTCTTTGATACTTCACCCATGGTGGCCGAGTGTAGGGAAAGCCGGCAAGCGGGGTCATGTGGCAGGCTCTCCTGCGGCCAATTTCGTTACAAAATGTTGACGTGCGTCTAGCGTTGAAGATGCAAACGCGCAAAAGGAGGACCCCATGGGTCTGCTTGACAAGATCAAAGGCATGCTTGGCGGCAACGTCGACAAGGTAAAGGACGGCATCGGTAAGGCCGGCGACATGATCGACGAAAAGACCGGTGGCGAGTTCACCGACAAGATCGAAATGGCCGAAGAAAAGATCGGCGAAATGATCGAAGATCAGGCTGGCGAGGGCGAAGCCTGATCCCCAGTGCCAGCGCGGCTGTTGCGAGAAAACTTGCGATTGGAACAGAGAATGGCTGCTCTCGTCTCGAGAGGAGCCATTCGTCTTTTTGCGCTGTAGTCCGAGTCGTTGTTTGGGGTGTCACTACTCGGGGTGCCGCTGTTTCCAGCTCGTACCGTGTTTAGTTCAGGGCTCGTCCGCGCCGAGTCTTCGCAGGTGCTGACCTACAGGTCTGCGAGCTCAGCGAATTGCTTTCGTCGAGATGCCTCGAGTGCAGCAATCCATATAGCGTCGTCTACTTCTCCGCCTTCGTTCCATTCCGGAAGCAGAGGATCTGTTGTTTGCCGTTTATTCCTCATGCCTCTATTTAAGACGCTGAAAGTGTTTCATTGGTTTCGTTTCCATGACAGTGACGTGACGGTTCAGCGGGCATGTGGTCAGATAACCGCAAGCCGTGGCGAAGTGGCATCGAAAGCCAGGTCAGTCGGCCCGGTCCGGCGCCGGACCCTGACATGGAGCAGCGCGAGCTACAGCAACGTTGGAGGCTCTTCGAACACCCAACCATCGGGATCCATGACCAGCCGATGGCGAGGTCCAGGGGCGTCAAGGTCGGCGGCCTCGTAGCCAGCATCACCATGCCACATGACGGTCGGTGGTTCCTTGCGCACCATCTTGGTCAAGTAAAAGGGGGGTTCACGATCGGCAATTGCTTGCAGAGCATCCTGGGTGGTTACGAACGCTGCCAGGTGTTTCAGCGTGACCCACGTAGGCGGTACCAACGTGACATCGCCAGCGGCATGTTTCTCGAGTGCCTCGGCTGGTGTTACCCATAGATGGTCGACGATCTCGCCACCATCGATCGTCACGTCGCCGTCGACGCCCAGAGGCGCAGCGGTCACATAGAACCATGTTGCGAACCGGCGAGGAACGGCCGTTGGAGGCATCCAGTGCGAGAACGGCAGCAGGCCAGCCTCATCGACGACTAGGTCGGCCTCTTCCAACGCCTCGCGACACGCGGCGCGGCGGCTTGCCGCGACTATGTCGTCGTCGCCATGGAAGTCTTCGGGATCAACCTTGCCACCGGGGAACACCCAGTTGCTCGCAAAGCTGCCCTTGGCATTGCGTTGGACCATCAGAATTTCGGGACCGGCATGGCTGTCGCGTAGCGCAAGCACCGTCGCTGCAGGGGTTCCTGGATTGTCGGCGTCGTGTGCTGCCATCCATGCAGCAAACCGTTCAGAGAGTGAAGTCATCACGGCTGAATCTACAACGGGTCAGCCTGCCACCTGAAAGTGTGCGGGCCCTGCAACACTGGAAAGGTGGCAATCCAACATCAGCAGGTGCACTTCCGGACGGACGACTTCAGCGAGGTAAGCGCCGCGATCGAGGCGATCACCGAACGAGCAAATGGTCGCGAATGGATCACGATCTCGCCGTGGGTCGACCCGGAACACCTACCGGAGGTGAGCATGTTGAGTCGCATTTTCTCGGGCCGAGGCTCAAAGGTCCCCGAGGTGACATGGGTTGCCGCAGAGGGGAACGAGCCAGCTCAGTTTGGGCTGTTGCATTCGCGAGGGGCGAACGCTCACGGGCGACTCATCGATGCCGATGTAGCGATCCCGCCAACGTGGATCAAGGTCAGCGATCACTCGAAACGTGGCTTGCTGTTTGGGATACATCCCGACACGACGCCTGACCAGGTGGTGGCTTTTGCCGTTGCTGCGTCAGAAGTTCTGGCTGCGGTGCCAACAGACGATCGTTGGGTGGCACAGGTCTCTACCATTGATCAGTAACCCTGAGCCGGTCCTCACTAGCTGTGCATCATTGCATAGCGCAAGGCAAACTCGTCGAGAATAATCACCCGGCCACGAGCTGTCTCGATGGCGCCCTCGCGACGAAGTTCGCCTAGCGCCTTCGATGTCCACTCGCGGCTGGCGTCGATGAATTGAGCGAGGTCCAATTGTGTCAGTACGACAACGTCGGAGTTCTCGCTGTTCGTGCTGAGTTCAAGAAGCCGCTGGGCGATACGGGCCTTGACCGAGCGCCCACCAAGCATCGAGCGTTGTGTCATTTCGTTGAGCCGCCTGCTCTGCATGCGCAGCAGCGCAAGCGCTACCGACGGATAGGTCTCGAGGTATTTCGTGAAACAATCAGCGCTGACCATTACCGCAGTGGTCGACTCGACAGCCACGACGTCGGCTGAGCGTCGTTCGTTGTTCAAGGTCGCCATGTCGCCGATGAACACACCAGGCATGCGAAGGCCGAACACAGACTCGGTCCCGGACTCAGAAACAACGACGATCTTCACGAGGCCCGTGGTGACATAGAAGACTTCTTTCGACTGGTCACCAATGCTGACGAGGCGATCGCCGGGAAGGAAACGCTTCTCGTTACCGACCTTGCGAAAGGCAAGCAGTTCGTCGGGGAGCAGGAGCGGATGCAGCGGCCGTTCAGCCATGATGGCTGCCCGTTGCAATCGGCTGGTGTTGATTAGCCATGGCGGACCGTGAGTTGAACGATCAGATCCTCAAAGGTGGGCTCGCCCAGCCCATCGCTGCACCGCAGCGTGTGGACGTTGTCAGTGCTCTCGACGATCATGCCGGCATTGCCGAGCCATGACGAGTCGACACCATCGAACGACCAGCTGTTCCAGATATCGATCGACCGCGCCTTGCGGCCAACTACGTGCAGCGTTACTTGCTCGGGCGATGTGTGAGTCCAGATCGCAATAGGAGAGAGGACGACGCCGTTGGTCCGAAGGCTGCCCTTGTCGACCGCTATCTTCAGTGCCTGGGCTCGGGTGGGGGATGCATCAAGGCGCTTGACTTCGATGGTGTCGCCTTCTTTCACACCGATGTGGAAGAACGAGTGAACGACCTCGCCCTGCCATTTCGTTTTTCTGCCATTCCCATTACGGAATGCGGCGGCAAGGTTAGAACTCACGAAGAACTCCAAGGATCGACCGAGCCGTCGGGCCAGCGCATGCGGACATCATCGCGCTCCGACGCTTGACGCAGCCCTGTGAGCTGCATGGCCTCGGTGCGTCCGGTTATCGGGTTGAATCGCCGTGGGGCCTTGCCAGACGTCATACGGTCAATATCGTCCTGGTCGAAGTGCGAGTTGCTGTTCGCCTCGGCGGTCGCCATCCAGAAGCGTTCTGCCTTGATCGCAAGGCTGGGCTTCTGATCATCGATGGTCATGTCGAATGCCATGCCCGGTGCCCAGGCTCGTTCTGGTGCCGTTGTCGCTGCCATGACCGTTGAGGTGCCAGCAATAGTCGAGTGAGCGAACAGGTCAGGCTCCTCGTCGGGTGCGTCCTGTTGTGATGCCGCAGGCCCAGGTGTGGCGAGGCTGTCAGTGAACGCCGAGTTGCTCACCGTTGAAGAAGCGGCTGCCACAGGGGCGAGCTGAGGGGCTTCGACGAGTGGCGGTTGGGTCGGCACAGCGACAGTTGGGCTCGCGATCTCAACTACCGATGAGGCAACAGGCGCGTACGCGGAGATGGCAGCAGGCATATGGCCAGCAACCTGTGGCTGCAGGTACGGACCGGGTTGGACATAAGGCAGCGGTGCCAGGAGCGGCTGCGGAGCGTGATAGGTCGGTTCAACGAGCGTGTTTCCAAGGGTCGTATTGCCGTACTCGTCGACCGGAAGCTTCTCATCGTCGAAGCGGTAGATGCGGGGGATGAAGCGGCGATGCTTAAGCGGCTTGCCGATCCAGTCAATACCAATCGTAACGAGCGCGATCAATGCCATGAGTGTGCTGAACACGATCAGGATCTCGGCTGTTCCCATAAGAGCTCTCAGTGAGGTCGGACTTCACAGAAGAATCTAGTGTGTTGAGATGCCTTCGGAGATGCAGCTAAGCCGGTCGATTAGAGGACGGGTGGCAATCGTCACCGGAGCGGGGTCCGGCATGGGCCGTGCGACCGCAGCGCTCCTGCTAGCAGAGGGGGCTTCGGTCGTGGCAGTTGATCGCGACGGTGATGGTCTCCAAGCGCTCGCCGACTCTTTGGCTCCCGATGCGGCGCTTCGTACCGTCGTAGCCGATCTTGTCACTGCTGCGGCTCCGACCAACATTGTGGACGCGGCCCATCAGGCCTTCGGCCCTGTCGATATTCTCATAAACGCCGCGGGGGTATCTTTTCCTGTCGAACTCAGCGATGAGGGCTTCGCCGAGGCATGGCGATTGACCTTCGCTGTCAATGTCGACGCGCCAGTGCACCTGATTGCTGCGTGCCTGCAAGATCTTCAGCGCAACGGTGATGGGCGCGTTGTGAACATTGCGTCGACAGAAGGCCTGGGGGCTACCGCACCCATGGCGCCCTATACCGCCAGCAAGCATGCCGTGGTCGGGTTGACCAAGTCGCTTTCGGTTGAGCTCGGACCGTCAGGCGTGACTGTGAACTGCATTTGCCCAGGGCCAATCAACACTGGTATGACCGCGGATATCAAGGACGAGCACAAGGCGATCTATGCCCGTCGACGCACCTCGCTACGTCGCTATGGCGAGCCAGCCGAGGTCGCGCACATGATCCTGTCGCTGGTGCTTCCTGCCGCATCGTTCACCACCGGCGCAATCCTGACCGTCGACGGCGGCCTGTCTATACGCAGCAACTAGTCAGCGTGCACTCCTCCAGGGGACTGCGCACCAGGACGCTGATATGTAAGTTCCTAGAGGTGAGGTAGCGCGATCAGGCCTAAGGGCGCGACACAAGTTGGTGTCACGACACATGGACTGGCCGCCAAATCAATAGTGATAGGGGAACGGTGACCAGTCGGGCTCGCGCTTTTCGAGGAAGCTGTCACGGCCTTCCTTGGCCTCTTCGGTCATGTATGCCAGCCGGGTGGCCTCACCCGCGAACACTTGCTGTCCGACCAAACCGTCGTCGATCAGGTTGAGCGCAAATTTGGCCATGCGCTGGGCAGTAGGGCTCTTGCCGCAAATTTCTCGTGCCCATTGCAACGCTTCTGTCTCGAGTTCGCCATGGGGAACAACAGCGTTGACCGCGCCTTGGGCGTACGCCTCGGCGGCGGAGTAGGTGCGACCCAAAAAGAAGATCTCACGGGCGAACTTTTGGCCTACTTGGCGCGCTAGCAAGGCTGACCCGAAGCCGCCGTCGAAGCTAGCCACGTCGGTGTCGGTCTGTTTGAAGCGGGCGTGTTCTTCGCTGGCGATCGTTAGGTCGCAGGTGACATGCAGGCTGTGGCCTCCGCCAGCAGCCCAACCTGGCACCACGGCAATAACCACCTTGGGCATAAACCGGATCAGCCGTTGGCATTCCAAAATGTGTAAACGGCCGCTGCGGCCGGGGTCTATGGTGTCCGCGGTTTCGGCATTGTCTTCGGTGTAGCGGTAGCCGTCTTTGCCCCGGATTCGCTGATCGCCGCCAGAACAGAATGCCCAACCTCCGTCTCGGGGCGACGGGCCGTTGCCGGTGAGTAGCACGCAGCCAACGTCGCTGCTCTGGCGGGCGTGGTCGAGAGCTTGGTACAGCTCATCGACGGTATGGGGCCGAAATGCGTTGCGAATTTCGGGGCGGTTAAACGCGACCCGCACGGCGGGAACGTCCTTTGCCCGGTGGTACGTAATGTCAGTGAAGTTGAAGCCGGGCACCGCCGACCAGAGGTCAGCATCGAAGATTTCAGAAACCATGAGCAGAACTTAGCGCCGCTGGTCCGTCGGGTTGGGGTTCAGCACTGTTGGTCACGGTGCAGAGCCACAGCACACGAGTGCGTCGCAGCCGGTGCAGCTTTCGTTTGGCACAACAGACGTGCACTGCAGCGATGCAGATTAGGTCGCTGAAGAGCAGTCGGTGCAGCTCAGATGGTGAGCCGCGTTCCAGGGTGGTTGCTAGAAGGCGACTTCTTCGACTTCGCCAAGTTCCCAGAACTCGTGATTCTCGACCCATTCGGTTTCGCTAGCTTCTTGCAGCAGACGTGAGGTGTCCAAGGCTCGGGCGATGCGGCGATGGCGGCCGAACAGCTCGCCATACAGCCCACTCGTGACAAGCATGCCCATGATGGAAGCTTGCGTCGTAATGAAGCATGCAACGAGAACGGTGGACCAAGACATAGCCCGATGAATGTATTAGGTGGGTGTGACATCCTCAAGCTGTGGCTTTTTTCAGTGTTGCCAGTGTTGCTAGATGTGCCCAGAGTCTTCTAATGAGCAAAAATTTCTTTGAAATAGGGTCTTCAGAACTACGCTGCTCACACGGCTGTTTGACAAGGGAGAACACACGTGGCGCCACTAACGGGGCTCAAGGTCATCGAGGCAGCGAGCTTCTTGTCCGGACCAATGGCGGGAATGATGCTGGCCGATCTCGGTGCAAGTGTCGTCAAGGTCGAACCGCCACGGGGTGATCCGTATCGACGATTCGGCAAGCCGTACGGAGACTCGTCGTTGCTTTTTAAGGCAACGAACACGAACAAGACGAGCGTGGCGCTTGACCTGAAGTCCGAGGACGGGATCTCAGCGCTGTTTGACTTGCTTGCTGACGCCGACGTGCTGATCACGAACTGGCGGCCAACAGTGGCTCCCAAGATGGGACTCACGCCCGAAAAGGTGCGACAGGACTTCCCGCAATTGATCTGGTGTCGAGTATCGGGCTATGGCCAAGACGGGCCCCGCTCCGATCTCCCGGCCTATGACGGCATCGTGCAGGCCCGTTCTGGGGCGGTGATCTCAGGGACCGAGACACCCATGAACACGAACAACAATGTGGCCGACAAGGTCTCGGCTATGTTCGCAGCGCAGACGATTACCGCGGCACTACACCAGCGCGAGCGCACCGGCACAGGATCGATCTGTGACATGGCGATGGTCGATGCCATGGCCTATTTCTATGGCGCAGATATCAGTGCTGGTCATCGGGTTGTTGGCGAAGAGCCCGACACCGACGTTGCTGTTCAGGTGCTGAGTGATTCGAACTTCAACACAGCCGAGGGATATCTCACGCTTGCGCCGGTCACCGGACGACAGCTGCGACGCGCTATGGAGTCCGCTGGATGCGCCGAGGCCTTTGGCTCGGTTATGGACGCTCCTCGCGCCGAGACCTTTAACGTGTTTGCCGAGCACATCGGACCCAAGCTTATGGAACGAGCTGCCATCGATTGGGAAGATATTTTCGCGGAGAATGACGTGCCGGCAGCAGCGGTTCGTGACTTTTCCCAGCACCTGAACGACCCACAGACCATCCACAATGCGACGTATCAGACGGTCGCTGATCCGTCACTAGGCGGTGACTGGACAATGGTTCGGTTTCCGGCCTTATTCGATGGCCAGGTGGCGGACACAGCCCAGCTGCCGTCGCCAACGATCGGCTCTGTGGACAATGGCGACGAGCCCGTCTGACCCTGTCTAGGCAGAACCAGGTGGCGGTTGGCTCCCGTTAGTCGGTGATCGGCGCTTGGATGGTCGGGTCGACGGTTGGGCGAGGCGTAGGGACGGAGCGCTCGAGAAAGAGGCCGCACTCGTCTAGGGCATACTGATCGAGCTCGAGCGAGGCCTGCGAAAGCTGCAGCTCGTTCTCTGCAATAACGTCTCGGCGCTCGTCGCGAGCGGCGCGTTGATATGACCGGAAGAACGTCAGTAACACACGCGTTGTGGTCGAGATCTCCTCGGGGGCGCGGTCGTGGAGTTCGGAGAGTTCTGTGACCACGCCATCGATCCTGGCCGGGTCACCGGGGACCAACACCGACTCGACAGCGCCAGGGCCGGTAACTTCAACGAGCTTGGAGCAGAAGCCGGCCGAGGTGTGGTCAGGCCCAGAGCATGCGGCTCCGAACAGAGCGAGCGCAAGCGCTGCTGCACTGATTCGGCCCCGCTGTTGGATCAAGCTCGGGCCTCGATGGCCCGCCGACGCAGGTCAGATACGGCATGGCCGAGGCCTTCAGGGTCTCGGTATAGAGCACTGCCTGCAATGAAGTAATTGGCGCCGGCCTGTGCAGCACCAGCGATGGTGGTTGGGCCAATTCCGCCGTCGACCTCGATGTCGATGTCGTAGCCGCCTTCGTCGATGAGGGCCCGGACCTGGGCCACCTTGGGTTCCATCGTGTGGATATACGGCTGGCCACCGAACCCTGGGTTCACCGTCATCACCAGGACCATGTCGAGCAGGTCCAGCACGTGCATGATCTCGGTGACAGGTGTTGATGGGTTCAACGCAACCGCTGGGCTGGCGCCAAGTTCCCGAATATGGCTGAGCGTGCGGTGCAGGTGGTCACAGGCCTCGGCGTGCACGATCAGCATCTCGCAACCGGCCTCGACATAGAGATGAGCGAGTTCGTCGGGCTTCTCGACCATGAGGTGTGCCTCGAAGGGTCGATCGGTGCGGTCACGAACCGAGGCGATTACGTCGGGCCCAAAGGTCAGGTTTGGCACAAAGCGGCCGTCCATCACGTCGAACTGGAAGCGGTCCACGCCTGCCTCGTGCAGGGCAAGGACCTCGTCACCAAGTCGACTAAAGTCGGCTGGGAGAACTGAAGGGATGATTGAGAGCGGCCGCGGAGAAGTCACGTCGATGAAGTTAGTGCAGCCACCGAGCCGGGAATCGCCACCGGCGCGACTTTCTGTGCGTAACCTCGCCACGTGACATCGGGTTCTAAACATTTGCCTGTTGAGCTGCGCACCGAACGTATGGCGACCGGAGGCGAGGCCGTTGCGCGACTTGACGACGGCCGGGTGGTTTTTGTCTTAGGTGCGTTGGCCGATGAGACGGTACGTGTCGAGATCGTGGAGGAAAAGAAGCGGTTCGCCAGGGGCGTGGTCATCGACGTGGTCGAACCGTCGCCGCATCGGGTCGCACCGTCGTGCAGCCATGCCGTGTCGGGCGAATGCGGTGGATGTGACTGGATGCACATTAGGCCAGATGAACAGCGTTCGTACAAGGAAGCCGTCGTCGTCGAGCAGCTTCAGCGGCTAGGTGGCGTCGAACGTCCAGACGTCGTCAGCCCGGTCTTTCAGAGAGGCCGACGCACGACAGTGCGGTGCCAGGTGACACATGGTCGGGCTGGCTACAGAGCGCGACGCAGCGACCAGTCCTTTGTCGCCGACGAGTGCGGCGCCGTTGATTCGCGGCTCGAGGAGTTACTCGTGAACGGCCGCTTCGGCGACGCCACAGAGATCACATTGCGCATCGGCGGCGCAACGGGCGAACGGATGGTCATCACCAATGGTGCTGTTGACATGGTGTTGGTGCCCGACGACGTTCTGGTTGCTTCAGCTGATGACCCCGCCAGCTCAGCGATCCATGATGTGGTTGCTGGTAAGACATGGCGAGTGTCGGCTCGATCGTTCTTCCAAACCTCACACGCCGGTGCCGAGGCGCTCGTTGCTGCTGTAGCTCGACGACTCGGCCAGAGCGAGGGTTCAGTCCTAGATCTGTACTCCGGCGTTGGACTGCTGGGCGGCGGGGCGGCGGGCGATCGACTCCGGTGTGCTGTTGAGTCGAATCCGTCCTCAGTCGATGACGCTCGGCACAATCTGGGACCAGATGTCCAGGTCGTGCAGTCGCGAGTTGAGCGATGGTCGCCGACCACCTTTTCGACGGTCATTGCTGATCCGGCGCGCCGAGGCCTTGGCAAGGACGGCGTGAGCGTCCTAGAGGGCACGAGCGCATCGCGCCTGGTCCTGGTGAGTTGTGATCCAGCATCGCTGGGTCGCGACACTGGACTTCTTGCCGAGCGAGGATGGGTGCACGAGGGCTCAGAGGTCCTCGACATGTTCCCTGACACCTCGCGCATCGAAGTGGCCAGTAGCTTTACCCGCTGATAGAGCCAGGCACCAAAACCTGCGTGTGCGAGTGCCAAAGCACCCGCACCGTGAGTATGAATTGTTCTGTTTTCTCAGGACCTTGATTGGGCAGGGTTCGGGCAGCGATTCTTGGTTGGAAAACTGAGAAGACCGTCGCAATTTCAGCGATCCCAAATCTTGAGTCCTCCACATGACCCCGTATCGCAACTACCGTCACGCCTGACGCAGGCGAACGGAGAGTTAGCCGTTGAAGACTTCGTCGGCGTCGCGCTCGTCCATGCCAGCGAAGAACTCATCGGCCTGGTCATCGGGCGATTCGTTGGTCGAATCCCACATTGCCGAGAAGCTCTTGCTCTCGGACTCGCGTTCCTCGATTGTCTCGACCTGACAGCGTGCCTCGACGACCATGCGACGGGCTGTCTTACGGGCTTCGTTGCGGATCTGCTCAGCTTCGAGCTGTGCATTCTGCACGATGTCTTCGGCCCGATCTTGGGCGCCAAAGACGAGCTCGGACGAGGTCTCGCGGCCAGAGCTCATGACCTGGTCGATCTGCGACTGAGCGGTTGTACCGATGCTGTCGGCGTCAGCCATGGCCTGTTCGGTCATGGTCATCGCCCGCTCGTTGGCCTGGAAAAGAATCGTGTTGGCTTGTTCCACAGCTTCGCTTTTTAGGCGGTTCGACTCGTTGTCAGCCTGAGCAACCGCGGCGGCGGCTGCGCTTAGGCACTGTTCAGCTTCGCGCCGGCTGCCGGCGAGTGCTTCGTGGGCCTCGCTCTGTGCGGTAATGGTTGCCTGCTCAGCAGCCTTGGCAGCAGCTGCGGCGACGTCTGCCTGGGCGTTGGCCCTGATCCTTTCGATCGTTGCCAGCATCTGTTCTGCACGCTGGCGGAGTTCTTCGGCCTGGCCATTGGCGTTGGAAAGAACCTGTTCGGCCTGAGTGACCGTCTTGTCAGCGAGCGAATTGGCTGCTGTCAGGTTCTCTTCGGAAGCTGACTTGATCTCAATGACAAGTTCTTCGGCACCAATGATGATGCCGTCGGCCATGTCCGAAGCGGTCTCGATGATTCCATGAGCACGTTCTTCGCAGCTGGCGACCACCATTTGCGAGTCGGTGATTGCTGCGGCGGCGATTTCAGTGGCCTTCGCCTTGGCATCTTGGCGAGCCATTTCGATTGCCTTGTGGGCCAAGATGCGGGCGTCGTCCTCGAT
>MEHZ011577501.1_pt1 | contig 19426 bp, 18 predicted proteins | sample 897221 | NCBI WGS metagenome assembly MEHZ01 (sample SAMN05514161, study PRJNA337945) | marine metagenome | isolation source: marine surface water | place: Arctic Ocean | collected 2007-12-13
ACGGTCAAGGCTAGTGGCTCCATGCCTTGCGGGCCGTTTAGTTTAACGGATTGACTTGTCACTTGCACGATGCAGCTTGCTTGCCCGGGGCGGCGATTGAATTGCCTACTAGTTGCTGCTTTCATTGCGTTGGAGCGGGCATTATAATGCGCTCTTTCAAGTGGGGCGTAAAACTCTCTTTACATCAAGCAGCGGCATTGATTATCCAGGCCCGCCTGCACTTGCCAGCTCAACTACAGTGACCGAACTAATGAGAACAGCATCAGTAGAACGTAATACCAAGGAAACACAAATTTCGGTAGTCGTGAATCTCGATGGCACCGGAAAGCTTGAAGTCGATACTGGCCTTCCGTTTCTAGATCATATGCTGGATCAGGTGGCGCGGCATGGGCTAATAGATATTTCCGTAAAAGCGGTGGGTGATCTTGAGATCGACGCGCATCACACGGTTGAAGATATTGGTATCACGCTTGGGCAGGCTTTCGATAAAGCTCTCGATAAGACTGGGATTCGTCGATATGGACACGCTTACGTGCCACTGGATGAAGCGCTCTCCCGTGTGGTAATCGATTTTTCGGGTCGCCCGGGATTGGACTACCATGTTCAATTCGTCAAAGGCACGGTAGGCGCTTTCGATGTCGATTTGTTCCATGAGTTCTTTCAGGGCTTTGTGAATCATTCCTTGGTGACACTGCATATCGACAATCTTCGTGGTAAGAATGCACACCATCAGATCGAGACTATATTTAAGGCATTCGGTCGTGCTGTGCGCATGGCTATCGAAGCTGATCCTCGACAAGAGGGTGTTGTCCCGTCTACTAAAGGGTCGCTATAAGACGGCTGGCTCTGGCAGGTAGAGCTTTCTAAGCCCTTTTTCAAAGCACGCTAATCGAATTAACCTTGACTAGTCTTCAGATGAATAAGATCGCAGTAATTGATTACGGCATGGGTAACCTGCATTCGGTTGCGAAGGCATTGGAATATGTCGGCCGCGAATTAGATGGGCAGATTGAAGTGGTGGTGACCGCGGATGGGAATGTGATAGCTGAGGCTGATCGCGTTATCTTTCCCGGTGTAGGTGCTATTCGAGACTGCATGGCAGAAATCTTGCGGTTGGATGTTGATCAGATCGTAAAAGACGCCATTCAATCAAAACCGGTGCTTGCGATCTGTGTCGGCATGCAGGCTCTGATGAATTCCAGTGAAGAGAATGGCGGAGTCGAATGCCTGGGTTTCCTTGATGGTGAGGTTCGATATTTTGGCGACGATCTTCGTGATGTTGATGGCAAGCGTTTAAAAGTGCCCCACATGGGTTGGAACCAAGTAAGTCAGACCTTTTCTCACCCATTGTGGAAAGACGTGCCCGACAATAGCCGTTTCTATTTTGTCCACAGCTACTATGTGCAAACCCAGCAGCAGGGCATGGTCACCGGAATAGCAAATTACGGGAATGACTTTGTCGCCGCACTTGCTGACAACAATGTTTTCGCAACCCAATTTCATCCCGAGAAGAGCCAAACAGTAGGCCTAACCTTACTGCGCAATTTTCTGTTGTGGGATGGGACGCTTTAGCACTTTAGATGCAAATAAACGGACAAGTTTACTAGTAGCTTAAGAGCAATGAGATGTTAGTCATACCAGCAATAGATTTGAAAGATGGGCAGTGTGTCCGCCTTAAGCAGGGGCGCATGGAAGATTCTACTGTCTTTTCTGATGACCCTGTAAGCATGGCCGGAATTTGGCAGGCTAAAGGTGCGAGACGCTTGCATATCGTCGACCTAAATGGCGCTTTCGCCGGCACGCCAGTTAATGCTGAAATTATTACCAAGATCGCGGCAACCTATCCAGATTTACCGATTCAGATTGGCGGCGGCATTCGTAGTATGGAAAACGTCGAATTCTACATAAACGCGGGTGTCAGTTATGTGATTATTGGCACGCAAGCGGTGAAGAAACCCGAGTTCGTGAAAGAAGCTTGTGTTGCCTATCCGGGGAAAATCATTGTCGGTATCGATGCGATTGAAGGCATGGTGGCCACACAAGGGTGGGCTGAGGTTTCCACTGTTTCCGCTGTAACTCTTGCGGAGGATTTCGCAGACTATGGTGTCGAGGCAATCGTCTATACAGATATCAACTGTGATGGAATGATGGGCGGCGTAAACCTCGAGGCGACGAAGGAGTTAGCTGACCACTCGCCTATCCCGGTTATCGCCTCAGGTGGGGTTAGTAAATTGGCCGACGTTGCTGCGATTCGTGAGGTTGCCGAAGCTTCAGCGGGGGGCGGTATTGTAGGTGTAATCACAGGGCGCGCAATCTATGAAGGCAGTCTTGATCTGACGCTCGCACAGCAACTTTGTGACGAAGAAATTAACCAGCCGGACTAATTTTACAATGGCTCTAGCTAAACGAATAATTCCCTGTCTTGATTGCGAGAATGGGCGCGTCGTAAAAGGTGTCAAGTTTCTCGATATCCGCGACGCGGGCGATCCTGTCGAGGTGGCTAAGCGCTACTGTGATGCTGGCGCCGATGAGATTACCTTTCTTGATATCACGGCCAGTCACGAGGCAAGACAGACGACTGTGCACACGGTTGAGGCGATTGCCAGTCAGGTATTTATTCCCTTAACTGTTGGCGGGGGCATACGCACGCTGGAAGATATTCGCGCCATGTTAAACGCCGGAGCGGATAAAGTTGGCATCAACACCGCAGCGGTCGTGAACCCCGAATTCGTTCGTGAGGCAGCAGAACGCTTCGGCTCGCAGTGCACTGTAGTCGCGGTTGATGCGAAGCGGGTATCTATTGATGACGAGCCGCTAAAGTGGGAGATATTCACTCACGGCGGGCGGAAGTCAACGGGCCTTGACGCCATTGAGTGGGTTAAGCGCATGGTGAGTTTTGGCGCAGGTGAGATATTGCTAACTAGCATGGATAGAGATGGCACAAAGAGTGGCTTCGATCTGGCGCTCAATCGTGAAGTAAGCCGTGCCGTGCAAGTGCCAATAATTGCGTCAGGAGGTGTGGGAAATCTTCAGCATTTGGTAGACGGTGTATTGAAGGGTGAGGCTGACGCGGTGCTAGCTGCTAGCATCTTTCACTTCCAGGAATATTCAATCCAGGAAGCGAAGCAATACATGGCAGACCAAGGAATCGAAGTTCGGCTGTAGATCTCGATCCCTAGCTCTCAATGTAGACTCCTTCCCAAACTAGTTTAGTTTACGTTGCTCTGTGCGAATGCTCCTGTTGTGTTGATTGCCTTAGCTGGCTTGAAGGCATTGATTCCCTTAAGTACATTCAATGCCTCGTTCAGTGGGTAGTCATTGACTAGAACTTCCTCAGCTGAAATTAGCGCCTCGGCGAGTCTCTCGTTCTCTGTGCTTGGGCCGTTGCCATTTTCCAAGTGCCCGTCTAGATCCGCTTCGTTGTACTGCATTACGCTGCGTGAACGCCGCGTAACGAATGCCTCCTCAACGAGAATGTCCGGCTCGATGCCCTGTGCCTGAATCGATCGACCGCTTGGCGTGAAATACAAAGAAGTTGTTAGCTTTATCGCGCGTCTTTCGCCCAATGGCAATACGGTCTGGACGGACCCTTTGCCAAAGCTGCGTGTGCCCATGATGATCGCCCGACCGTGATCCTGTAGAGCACCTGCCACGATCTCTGAGGCCGAAGCGGAGCCGTTGTTTATTAGTACGACTAATGGCACGTCGCCAGCGACAGTTTTGCGCGTCGCAGAAAAATCTAGGCCGGTCTGTTCTAGTCGGCCCTCGGTGTACACGATTCGCCCTTCATTGATGAAGGCATCAACCACGCCCACAGATGCCTGCAATATTCCGCCGGGATTGTTGCGTAGGTCCAATACCATGCCCTTGATAGGCTGATCGATGGCTTCATTTTCTGCAGTTAATTCTTCGATTTCCTCTTCTAGATCGCTGCCGGTGTTAACGCGAAACTGTGAGATGCGCAAGTACGCATAGCCCGGAGCGATCATGCGACTGCGTACACTGGCAATGGCGATGACCTCGCGGGTAATCGTAACGTCGAAAGGCTCCTGTCCTTCCCTGGCAACAGTAACGGTGACATCAGTACCTGGTGCGCCGCGCATCATCTGCGCCGCTTCCTCTGGTAGCATTTCTCGCAGAGGTTTGCTGTCTATCTGGATTATCAGGTCGCCCGCCTTGATACCTGCGCGATCTGCTGGAGAATCGTCGATAGGGCTAATAACTCGAATGTAGCCATTCTCGCGTCCAACTTCCACGCCAAGGCCGCCGAACTCGCCAGTGGTTGTTTCTTCGAGCAGGTCAAAATCTTCGCCTGCCATATAGGAAGAGTGCGGGTCGAGTCCTGCGAGCATGCCGCGGATTGCGTTTTCCAATAGCGTTTGATCGTCCACTTCCTCTACATAGGACATGCGAATGCGCTCAAGGGCTTCGGTAAACATTCTTACTTCATTTAAGGGAAGCGGGAGTGTTTCTTGCCGGTTCTGTGCGCTCGCCTGTGTTGGCAGCGCTAAGCCTAGAAGAAGCGATAGGGAAAGCCTGGCTACCGTTGATGCTGAAAATAGCTTCTTCGCTGAGAAAAATGGCAATGCGGATGGGGCAAAATTCATAGCTAAATCCTGATTAATCACTGCTTGTTGAGGTCGATTTGGCGATGTAAGGCGATTCTGTTTCGGCCTTTGGTCAGTTGTTTATACGCTTAATCCTAGTGTTTCAGTTTATTCTCTAATAGGCAAATTCGATAAAACTGTCCGCATACAGGGAGAGATCGCCCCACTAGCGAAAATAGTTCACTCGGAGAACCATTGGGCTGGGTCTTGAGCCTCGCCATGATGGCGTATCTCGAAATAGATGCCCGGGCGGGTCTGGCTGTTTCCTCTATTTGCGGTCAGTTCATTGGCGATACCAGATGTTGACACAATATCTCCTGCGGCTACCCAGTCGCCAGCCTGCTTAGATAGTGCCTGATTAGCGCCGTACAGTGACATATAGCCTTGGCCGTGGTCTATAATTACTAGTAATCCTGTGCCTCTTAGCCAGTCTGAGAAGACCACGCGCCCAGGATGAATGGCCTCAACGGGGGTGCCTTCATTCACTGCTAGGGTTATGCCTTGCCGCCGCAGGTCGCCGTCACCGTAGCGCGAGCCAAAGGGGGTGATAAGCTGTCCAGCTACGGGCATTGGTAGTTTACCGAGTTGCGAATCGAAGGGCGCGCGCCGCATAGCCGCAGGAATATCTACTACAGCGCTATTTATTGTCTCTAGCAGCGCCTGCAATTGCAGCTGATCGATTTCTAGCTGCTCCAGCTGGGAACTGCGTGAGGTAATGTCGGCGTGCAGCAGAGTTAGTGCAAGCTCGCGCTCGATTTTCGAGTCATTGAGGGTTCGCAGAGAGTTACTTAGCGTGTGTTGCTCGTCTTCGAGATTAGCAGCATTGGACTCGAGTCGTTGATTGACTGCCTGAATCTGGTTGAGGGTTTTCTGGAATGAAGCGATGCCATCGAGCTGTGCCTGGGTAAAAAGTCTCTGGTAGTGGAGCATGCGTGGGCTCTTAGAAACCTCTTCTTGGTTTAACAGGAGTTCTATGGCGCTTTGATTGCCTGCCATATACGCGGTGCGAATTACCTGTTCAAGAATCTTGCTTTGAGCCGCTTTTTCGCTACTTAATTGGTCTGCTTTTCGACAAAGGGATGTGATTTCAGATTCTATTACGCTCAAGGCAGCTTCAGTTGCAGTGACAGATTGACTGAGTGTTGAAATCTGTAAATCTGCTTGTTGCAGGTTTTGAAGCGCTTCTGATTGTGTGGAATTGGCTTCACTGAGCCAAGATTGAATCTCTCCAATTGCGTTACCCAGCGCTGCGAGTTCCTGCTGCGCTTCTGCGCTGCTTTCTGCTGCATTGATTGGGACAGATGCACAGCCGCAAAAAAAAATAGCCGAAAACCAAAAAGCCAGCTTCAATTCCAATTTAGTTTTGTGCAGTAACTGTTTCATCGAATCGCATTGTTACCGGTTATCTCAGTTATTCAAAATAAGTCTAGTCTAGGAGGATTTTCCCGGTCATTTCTTCCGGCACTGGCATGTCTAATAACGACAGAAGCGTCGGGGCGAGATCGGATAGGCTGCCGTTGCTAATGAATTGCCGACCGCTAGTTCCCACATACACTAAGGGAACAGGGCCGCTAGTGTGCGATGTAAGCGGCTGATTGGTTTTCGGATCTAGCATCTGCTCTACGTTGCCGTGGTCTGCAGTGATCAGTAGTTCGGCGCCAGCCTCTTCAGTTGCCGCTACGATCTGCTGTAGGCACTTATCGACAGCCTCTACAGCCTTCACTGCTGCATCGAAATCACCGGTGTGTCCAACCATGTCGCCATTGGCGTAGTTACAGATGATCGCGTCATATTTATGTGAGCGTATCGCCGCTACTAATGCGTCAGTGAGTTCGAAAGCGGACATCTGCGGTTGCAGGTCGTAGGTTTTTACATCAGGCGAAGGAATCAAGGTGCGATCTTCCTTGTCGAATGGTTCCTCGCGGCCACCATTAAAAAAGAAGGTAACGTGTGCGTATTTTTCGGTTTCCGCGATGCGTAGTTGCGTTTTGTTCTGATCGGCCAAATATTGTCCCAGTACGTTATCAAGTTTTCTTGGCGGGTAGGCGCAACTCGCAGGAATATCTGCCGCATACTCGGTAAGCATGACGAAGTCGCTGAGTGTCGGAACAACGCTGCGTTGAAACCCATCGAAACCATCATCAACAAATGCCCGAGTAATTTCTCGTGCCCGGTCGGCGCGAAAATTCATGAACACGACAACGTCGCCATCGGAGACTGTTGCCGGCGCATCGCTTGGCAACCCTACAAGGCTTGCTTGGACAAATTCGTCGTCTTCGTCACGTTGATAGGCTGCCGCAAGCGCTGCGCTAACATCGTCATAGTGAAATTCTGCTGCAGCCTGCGTGAGCATGTCGTAGGCAGGCTGAACGCGGTCCCAGCGATTGTCTCTGTCCATGGCGTAAAAGCGGCCGCAGATTGATGCGACGCGTCCCTTGCTAGAATCCAATAGTATTTTTTCCGCACGGATCAGCGAGGGAAGTGCGCTGCGCGGGGGTGTATCGCGGCCATCCAAGAACGCGTGCAGGTATATTCTAGGCGCGCGATTACGAATCGCCAGTTCAATCATGGCGATAATTTGGTCTTCGTGGCTGTGAATTCCACCGCCAGACATGAGCCCAAAAATGTGCAGCGCTGAATCTGCTTCTACGGACTTTTTCACGGCGCAGCATAGAGCTGGGTTTGAGAAGAAGTTGCCTTCTTCAATGTCTTTATCGATTCGAGTGAGGCTCTGGTAGACAACTCGCCCAGCGCCTAGGTTCATGTGGCCTACCTCGGAGTTGCCCATTTGCCCAGCTGGGAGCCCGACCGACTTGCCTGAAGTGTCGATCAGGGTGTGTGGTTTGCCGGCCCAAAGAGAATCCCACATCGGGCTGTTTGCACTATGGATTGCGTTACTGCTAGTTTCTTCGCGATGGCCCCAGCCATCCAAGATTAGCAGTAGTGCGGTCTTTTTCTTGCTGCTGTGGATATCGCTCATGGGGTGCTTCTAAGTCCTGTATTCAGCTTGCTGCTGGAAGACACCATTATCCTTGAAAGCGATATTCATAGCGAGAAGCTTGGGCGATGCGAGAAATCTACTAATCATGATCTGGCAAGTTGATTTTGACGCCCGAGATGTCTGTCTGAGACCTTCTTAATGCCACAGGACACGTGTATACTTGCAGCCCTTTTTTGCGGCGCTGCGCTTCGTAGGTAGGTGCGCAATCGCATTAGATAGAGCCGCTGGCGCGCGAGCCAGTTTAGAAATACTGAGAAGATAATGGCGCAATTTTTAGACTTTATTGGCAATCACCTCCTGCTATCCAGCCTTTGGTTGGTTTCGTTCGCGGCTATCGTCTTCTATCATCAGCGTACTGGCAGCAAAGGCGTAGGGCCACAGCAGGCGGTTATGCTCATCAATCGTAGCGATGCCATAGTCGTGGACGTTCGCGACAAGAAGGAGTTTGAAGCCGGGCACATTGTCGACTCTATTAATATTCCCCTTGCGAAAATAGATCAGCGGGTAACAGAACTGAAGAAGCATCAACAGAAGCCGGTAATCGTGGTCTGCAAGCTAGGCCAACATTCTGGTGAAGCGGCAAAGAAGATTCAGACGGCGGGCCACGAGCAGGTCTATAAGCTGTCTGGTGGTGTGACTGAGTGGAAGGCTCAGTCCATGCCATTGGTCGTCTAGGTCTACTTAAGCCCACACAATAGCTAGTTAACAGACTGTAAACACATAGGATCTATCATGGCAGAGAACGAAGGAAACACCCCAGAAACTGCGGCAGCACCCATTGCGGACCAGCCCGAAGGCCCACATTTTCAGTTGCAGCGCATCTATTTGAAAGATGCCTCTTTCGAATCTCCGCGCAGTCCAGCGGTATTCAAGGGGCAGTGGCAGCCGAAGATCAACTTCGACATTAAGACGAAAAGCTCGAAAATTGAGGATGACGTTTTCGAAGTGGTCTTGGTGTTAACGGTTGAGGCGACTATCGAGGAGGAGCCAGGCTTCATCGTTGAAGTGCATCAGGCTGGTATTTTCACGGCCAGAGCCTTCAGTGATGTTGAAGTGGAGCAACTATTGGCCACGGTTTGCCCGAATATCCTCTTTCCCTATGCCAGAGAAGCCATCGATTCGTTGGTTGTGAAGGGTAGTTTCCCTGCGCTCATGCTCGCGCCAATCAATTTTGACGCGCTGTATAAGCAACAGAAACTCGCGACACAAGCTGATGCTAGTGGCGAAGCCCCGGCACCTGAGGCGACAAACTAAGCAGTTCAGTTGCCAGTAGCGAAGCCTAGCTGACGCCAGGCCTCAAAGACCACGACCGCCGCAGCATTGGAGAGGTTCAAGCTGCGACTGTCTGGCAACATTGGGATTCTGAGAAGGTTCTCTAGCCCTAGCTGTTCCCTAATATCCTCAGGCAAGCCGCGGGTTTCCGGCCCGAATACTAGAAAATCCCCTTTTTCGAAGCGGCATTCGCTGTAATGTAGCGTAGCCTTGGTGCTAATTCCGAACAGCCGTTTCTCGCTATGCTTGAGCATGAAGTCTTGCCAATCCTGGTATTGCGAAATACCGGCAAATTCATGGTAATCCAGGCCTGCCCGACGCATTCTTTTATCATCAAGTTCGAAACCGTAGGGCTTTATCAAATGCAGGTGTGAGCCTGTGTTTGCCGTTAAACGGATAATATTTCCAGTATTTGGAGGTATTTCAGGCTCAAAAAGCACAATATTGATCAAAAATTCACCAGTTTAGTGGGTAGTGTTTATGTAACAATTGTTAAAGTCGAAACGATTCGAACTTCCTGATTCTTCAAAACTTTCCCTTTTTTGCCCTAGGTTTTAGGACGTAGGCGCCACTTCTACAGACAATCCGCGTGCGACAATCGTGTTTGGTGGCTATCGTGGGCACGATAGCGTTATTGACAGGCACAGGTCTCTAACTACACATGGGTAACCGCCCCAGGCTCTGCTTGCTCCGCTTATTTATGTGCCTGTGGAGCCGGCGCTTGCGTGTCTTTACTCTTTGTATTTAACTCTCTGATCTTGCGAGTCAAAGTGTTGCGCCCCCAGCCCAGCAGATTTGCCGCGTCACGTTTCCTTCCGCGGGTGTGCTTTAAGGCAATATCAATCATGGTTTTCTCGAATATAGGCGTAGCCTGATTGAGAATCCCGGTATTGCCCAGGCTCAGTTGCTTGTCCGCCCAATTTTGTAAATTTAGGCTCCAATTGTCGGGGTCGCTGTGCACCGTTTCCTGCGCGGCGAATTCAGGCGGTAAATCCGCGATATAGACTTCGCGGCTGGAAGCCATAACTGTTATCCAGCGGCAGAAATTTTCCAGTTGTCTGACATTTCCAGGCCAGCTTAAACCGCTGAGGTATTGTTCGGTTTCAGGTCGAAGTACTTTGGGTTCCACGTCTAATTCTTTAGCAGCACAGGCGAGAAAATGACTGGCTAGACGCGGAATATCTTCACTCCTATCACACAGCTTAGGTATATGAATTCGAATAACGTTTAGACGGTGGAACAAGTCTTCTCTGAACGCATGTTTTTCCACCAGACTTTCCAGGTCCTGATGGGTGGCCGCAATTATTCGAACATCGACTTTGATGGAAGTGTGGCCACCTACGCGATAGAACTCGCCATCGGACAGCACGCGCAGCAGTCGCGTCTGTGTTTCGGCGGGCATATCGCCGATCTCATCTAGAAACAGCGTGCCACCATCAGCCTGTTCGAAGCGACCGGTGCGCTGTGAGGTGGCGCCGGTGAACGCGCCTCTCTCGTGCCCGAACAGTTCTGACTCGATGAGTTCCTTAGGTATAGCGGCCACATTAAGTGGCACGAAGGTCTTGTCGCTGCGTGGGCTGTGTTGATGCAGGGCGCGGGCAACTAATTCCTTGCCGGTTCCCGACTCGCCGTTTATTAACACTGAGATATTCGACTGTGAGAGTCTGCCGATGGCTCGGAAGACTTCCTGCATGGCAGGCGCCTCGCCAATTATCTCCTGGGTCTTAACACTTTCAGTCTCGCCACCTGTGCCTTTTTCTTCGTTCTGCTCGCGCACGTGTTCCAGCGCGCGATTCGTCATCGCGATAGCGTCTTCGATATCGAAGGGCTTGGGGAGATATTCGAAGGCGCCGCGGCTATAGGATGAAACCGCACTTTCCAGATCGGAGTGTGCGGTCATGATGATAACTGGAAGCTGGGGGTGCTGTTTCTGGATAGTCGACAGTAGGTCTAGCCCGCTGATTCCTGGCATACGGATGTCGCTAATAATGGCGTCGGGCAACTCCTGCTCGAGACGGTGCAGTAGGTCGTTGCCGTTCTCGAAAGACTCGGTATTGAGGCCGGTCTTGCCCAGCGACTTTTCTAGTACCCAGCGAATGGACCGATCGTCATCCAGTATCCAGACAGAATTGCTTGAGTTCATAAATCACACTACCTTGTGAAACGTTAGGCTTGCGCCCTGAATTTGACTAACTATTAATCGCCTGCTTTCAAATGTGTATTCATAGCCTTTTTCTAACCCCCTGGGGGAGCGATTGGCAACAGCACTGTAAAACAGGTTGCGCCAGGCCTGCTCTGGCACTCGATGAGCCCTTTGTGCTGATTGATAATGGAATGTGTTATTGAAAGGCCAAGGCCGGTTCCCTCGGCGCGTCCACTAATCATCGGATAGAAAATGGAGTCGATCATGTCCGGCTTGATTCCCGGTCCGTTGTCGATAATTTTTATACTAGCAATCAATCGATGGAACTTGGCGCCTAGGGTTGCGTTGCGAATGATTCGAGTGCGCAGATAGATGCAGCCGAGACTGTGCTCTACTTTTGGGCTGAACAGTGCCTGCGTTGCATTGCGTATGATATTCAGCATCGCCTGAATAAGTTGCGAGGAGTCGGCAAGTACTGGCGGTATACTAGGGTCATAGTCAGTAATAAGGTCGATGCTGTTTCCGCTTATCTCGGCCTGCACCAAAGATCGAACTCTCTCTAAAACTTCGTGAATATTGGTCGGTCGCATGGTGAGTGGCTGCCTAGAGCCAATCAGTCTATCTACCAATTGGTGCAAGCGATCAGCCTCTTCGATGATCACATTGGTATAGTCTTTAAGGTCTTCGTTATTCAGTTCTGCCGCTAGAAGCTGGGCCGCGCCGCGGATACCGCCTAGCGGATTCTTAATCTCATGAGCGAGACCTCTGACTAATTCTCTTGTTGTCGCGTGTGCGCTGTTTAGGGACTCCTCACGGCTTATCCTGTAAGAGTGCTCCAAAGAAGTGATCTCCAGCAGCACACGCGGTTCGCCGTCTTCCTCGAACGGTGTAATAGTGTAGTCGGCGTCGACAATTTTGCCGTGCATCAGCTGCAGTTGCGTCTGGCGCTTGGTAAAACTATTGCTATTGGTCAGGGCTGTTTGCATCTCGGCTATGTCTTGTGCTGCTTTGATTAGCACGTCGCCAATAAATAGCTTGCTGGCCTTGCGGACGCTGATTTCGAGCAGGTTCTGAGCCGCCACGTTTAGGTAGAGTAGGTGTAGGTCTTTATCCATCACCACAACCCCAGTCTTTTGGTTGTCCAGCAGTCGCTTGTGCGGGTTGTCCAGAGTCACGGTTACTACTTCTCTATGGTGATTTTGGCCGGGATACACGCGTTCAGCCCTAGGGCTTGAGCTATGCAACTGACGGCGCAATAGCGAACGCTTTTGTTATCCCTATCTATGCACTATGCAATAACTAAACCAATAGAAACAATATTGGCTAGGTCGCTGTTTATGGGGCTTGTGTGCAGGTTTAGATGTGGATTTGCGATTAAGAACGAGAATAATGCACCATAATAGTGCGTTAAGTGGCTGCCTGCAATATTTAAGGGCATAAAAAAGCCCGGTCAAAAGACCGGGCTTCTTGATAACGCCAGGCTTGGCTTACGCCAGGCCTTCCTTTGTAGTCTTAATGATAGCGGCTGCTACCTTGTACGGATCGGCATTCGATGCAGTACGTCTGTCTTCTAGACGTCCCTTCCAGCCATCCTCAACAGTGCCAATTGGAATACGAATTGACGCGCCGCGGTCAGAAACGCCGTAGCTGAATTCGTCGATCGCTTGAGTTTCGTGCAGGCCAGTCAATCGTTGGTCGTTGTTTGCACCGTATACACTGATATGGCGATCGATATTCTTACTGAAGGCTTCGCATATTCTGGTGAAAATAGACTCATCACCGTCATCACGCATAGGCCCGTTCGAAAAGTTAGCGTGCATACCGGAGCCATTCCAGTCTAGATCTTTACCCAGCGGCTTGGGCTCGTAGTTGATCGCCAGTCCGTAGCGCTCAGCTGTGCGCTCCAGCAGGTATCTTGCGATCCAGGTTTGGTCGCCAGCACTTTTTGCGCCCTTTGCAAAAATTTGGAATTCCCACTGACCCGCGGCAACTTCAGCGTTGATGCCTTCAAAGTTGAGTCCAGCTTCAAGACACAGGTCCATGTGGTCTTCGATTACGTCGCGGCCGAAGGCATTCTGGGCGCCAACGGAGCAGTAATAAGGCCCTTGAGGGCCGGGGTAGCCACCTGAAGGGAAGCCAGGAGGAAGATTGGTCTTTAGGTCCCACAGGAAGTATTCCTGTTCGAAACCGAACCAGAAGTCAGCATCATCATCATCGATAGTGGCGCGGCCATTTGATGGGTGCGGTGTGCCGTCGGCATTCATTACTTCGGTCATCACCAGATAGGCATTCGCGCGATCGGGATCGGGATAGACCGCGACTGGCTTAAGTAAGCAGTCGGAATCATTGCCTTCGGCTTGCTGGGTAGAACTGCCATCGAATGACCATACTGGGCATTCTTCAAGAGTGCCGCCAAAATTATCGCGTACTTGAGTCTTGCTACGTAAGGTTTGAGTTGGCTTATAGCCATCAAGCCAGATGTATTCTAGTTTAGATTTCATTTTCTGTCCTTTTCTCCTAATCGGTATCGACTACTTGATAATGTATGCCTTGTGCTCGTTTTTTTGTGCCCCGCGGTATAGCGCTTGCCGCCTTCTACCGACTTGGGGAAGCTGAGAGATCCTACCAGCTTTTGCTGCCACTTTAACAAAGGGCTGCCTGTTAAAGTTATCCGATGCATAATCGAATATACTTTCGCGGCTTGCCTTGTGTGCTAGGGGAGGAGCAAAATATATGCCAGTACTGGTATCGCTGCAAAGCCCTATTTTACGGGGTGGTGGAGATCGGCAATAAATAAAACGCACTATAAAAGTGCATTCTCCACTAAAACGCACCATAATAGTGCAATAAAGAAAAATAGTTGCCCGCTCCAGCGTCTGTGTCAATCAGCGACCTTGAAAAATTTGCCCAGATGCTCTGACTTATCGCCGACTTGGACAGAGTCGGCTACAGAATTGACCAAAACAAGAAAGAGATAAGATGTTATTCCTGGTTAAGCTTTTTCCCGAAATCATCATCAAGACCCGTCCAGTGCGCAGGCGCTTTATTCGTCAGTTGCGTAAGAACATAAGATCGGTTGTTTCCGAATTTGATCCTGCTGTATCTGTTGCCGGGGAGTGGGATAATTTAGAAGTCCAAACCTCGACGGATGAACCTGCGCTTATAGCTCAGATAAGCGAAAGGTTGGCCTGTACGCCGGGTATTGCGAAGTTTCTGCACGTGGACAAGTATCCCCGCACGGATTTGGATGCGATGTTAGATTTGGCGCTGGAATACTACCGTGAAAAATTAGTGGGTAAGACCTTCGCTGTTCGTTGCAAGCGCAATGGCAAGCATGCTTTTAAATCGACCGATGTAGAGCGTCACGTAGGCGCTGGGCTTAATACGCAGACCGACGCTGTGGGCGTTCGGCTGAAGGATCCTGATGTTACCGTCTTGATAGAAGTGCGCGATGACGTTGTGTTCATGGTGCGCGACCAAAGAGCCGGCATGGGTGGGTTTCCCCTAGGTTGTCAGGATTCGGTGCTGTCTTTGATCTCGGGAGGCTTTGATTCTTCTGTTTCCAGCTATTTGTGTATTAAGCGCGGACTGCAAACCCATTACTGTTTCTTCAATCTTGGAGGCAGGGCGCATGAGCTTTCTGTAAAAGAGGTGGCCCTGTTCTTGTGGATGAAATATCACTCCTCACATCGAGTGAAGTTTATCTCAGTTCCCTTTGAAGGCGTGGTGGAGGAGATACTAAACAGGGTGGATAACGCACAGATGGGTGTCATCTTGAAGCGCATGATGCTGCGCGCGGCTGAGCAAATTGCGGCGGACCTGCATATAGAGGCACTGGTGACTGGCGAGAGTGTGGCGCAGGTATCGAGTCAGACTCTGCCGAACCTAGCAGTTATCAATTCTGTAACCGACGCCTTGGTGTTGCGGCCGCTGGCGACAACCGACAAACAGCAAATTATCGATATTGCCCGAGAGATTGGTACCGAAGAGTTTTCCAAAGACATACCGGAATATTGTGCCGTGATCTCCAAAAAGCCAACTACGCGCGCGAAACCCCAACGCATAGCAAGTGAGGAGACTCGGTTCGATTTCGCCGTTTTGGATGCCGCGATAGATAACGCTAAACATCAACTGATCACTGACTTGGTGGCCGATTTGGATAGCAAAGCCGCCGAGATCAAAATCGTTAAGACGCGTGCTAGCGATAGCACGGTGATTGACATTCGTCATCCGGATGAGATCGAGCTCAAACCATTGATACTGGATGGGGAGACCCAGCCCGGGGAACTGCTGAGTATCCCGTTTTATAAGCTACGCAGCGGCTTTGCGGACTTAGACAAGGGCAAGAATTATCTCCTGTATTGTGGAAAGGGCATGATGAGCCGCCTCCACGCCGCCAACCTAGTCGACGAAGGCTTCACCAATGTCGCGGTTTTGGAGCTGGCTAAGCCGCAAAAGCACTAGAATCAACAGCCTTTAAGCCAAATAAATCCCTTAGATAACTAATCTTTCGGCGCTGTCTCGTGTATACTCGCCGCCTTTTGTGCAGCCGCTCTGCGTCTCTTTATTGCCTATCTATCTAGTTGTAGAGGCAAACTATGTCGAGATCACAGCTGTACCCTACTTCTCCACTGGGGCTGTAGGCTAAATATTTAGGCGGAACTACAGTGATTGAGAAGATTCGAAATATTGCGATCATCGCGCACGTTGACCATGGTAAGACTACGTTGGTTGATAAACTGCTTCATCAATCCGGAACTATCGAGTCACGCGGCGCGAATGTCGAGCGAATGATGGATTCGAACGATCAGGAACGCGAGCGTGGTATCACGATTCTAGCGAAGAATACGGCTATTAACTGGAACGGTTACCACATCAATATTGTGGATACGCCGGGCCACGCCGATTTTGGTGGTGAGGTTGAGCGCGTACTATCGATGGTCGACAGTGTACTGCTACTGGTGGACGCCGTCGACGGCCCAATGCCGCAGACTCGTTTCGTGACACAAAAGGCATTCGCACAAGGCCTCAATCCTATCGTAGTGATAAACAAAATCGATCGTCATGGCGCACGACCTGATTGGGTGGTCAACGAAGTGTTCGACCTATTCGATAAGCTAGGCGCGACAGACGAGCAGTTAGACTTTCCAATAATCTACGCCTCCGCGCTAGAGGGCTTCGCCGGTCACGAGATGGATCAGATGACGGACAACATGGAGCCACTGTTTGAGACAGTGATCGAGAAAGTTCCGCCGCCGGATGTTGTCATCGATGGACCCTTTCAGATGCAGATTAGTGCATTGGACTACAATAGCTACGTTGGCGTTATCGGTGTAGGCCGTGTTACCCGCGGAAAAGTGCACCGCAATCAACAAGTAGTCATTGTCGATCACGAAGGAAAGTCGCGCAAAGGAAAGATCCTCCAGATTAAAAGTCACCTAGGTCTCGAACGAATTGACGTAGACGAAGCTCAAGCTGGAGAGATCGTTTGTATCTCCGGTGTCGATAAGCTAAATATTTCTGACACGCTTTGTGACCCAGATCATCCAGAAGCGATGACCCCTCTTTCGGTGGATGAGCCGACGATCAGCATGACATTTCAGGTAAATGACTCACCGTTTGCAGGACGTGAGGGTAAGTACATTACTACTCGGCAAATTAGGGATCGCCTGGAGAGAGAGTTGCTTTACAACGTTGCCTTGCGCGTTGAACAGGGCGAGACACCGGATAAATACAAAGTCTCCGGTCGCGGAGAATTGCATCTTTCGGTGTTGATCGAGAGCATGCGCCGCGAAGGGTTTGAACTTGCGGTGTCCAGGCCGGAAGTTATTCTGCATGAAGAAGACGGCATATTGAAAGAGCCTGTGGAATCATTAGTCGTGGATTGCGATGATCAGCATCAAGGCTCGGTCATGGAGGAGTTAGGTCAGCGCCGCGCAGACTTGCAAGACATGCTGCCAGACGGCAAAGGCCGAGTACGTCTGCAGTTCTTGATCCCTACGCGTGGATTGATTGGTTTCCGCTCTATGTTCTTAAGCATGACATCAGGCTCGGGCTTGATGACTCACGTATTCGATCATTACGGCGACTACAAAGATATGGATCTGGCTGTGCGCACCAGAGGCGTCCTAGTCTCCATGGTGAAAGGCAAGGTGCTAGGCTTCTCATTATTTAATCTGCAGGACCGTGGAAAATTATTCGTAGGGCCAAACGTAGAGACCTACGAAGGCATGATCATCGGTTTGCACAGCCGCGAGAACGATCTGGCTGTTAACCCCATCAAGGGCAAGCAGCTGACGAATGTACGAGCCTCAGGAACCGATGAGAATATCGTGCTAACGCCGCCCACTACACATACACTCGAGCAGGCTATGGAGTTCATTGCCGACGACGAATTGGTTGAGGTGACGCCTGAGAATATTCGTCTGCGCAAGAAATTGCTAACCGAAAATGAACGCAAGCGGCACGGCCGTGGAGCTGCAGCGCGCTAGCGTAGCGTATCGCAGCTTACTGGCCTAACAGTGCTAAACGCGCTTTTGCAAAAGGGCGTACATGCCCCCTTAGTTAGAATTAGGCCTGTCTTATGCAGATTCTCTGCCCCGAACTCAAACCTTACAAGCGCCATCAGCTAAAAGTCTCAGCTACGCATCAGCTGTATGTAGACGAGGCGGGCAATGTCGACGGCCTACCTATTTTATTCGTGCATGGTGGTCCCGGTGGAGCTTGTGATGCGAGTTCACGCCGTTTCTACGACCCTGCTGTCTATCGCATTATTACCTTCGATCAGCGCGGCTGTGGCCGCTCGACCCCCCATGGCGAGCTTGAAAACAATACCACCCAAGAGCTAATCGCGGACATTGAAGTCATACGCGAGTTTCTCGACGTAGATAAATGGGTGTTATTTGGGGGCTCATGGGGTTCAACTCTAAGCCTGCTTTATGCACAGGCATTCCCGAGTAGGGTGCTCGCGCTTATTTTGCGCGGTATTTTCCTTTGCAGGCAGTGCGACTTGGATTGGCTGTATACCGATGGGGCAAGGCGAGTCTTTCCAGATTCCTGGGACGAGTTTGTTAACCACATTCCAAATGCTGAGCGTGGCGATCTAATCAAGGCCTACTATGAAAGGCTAACTGGCGATGACGAGCTTGCGCGGATGGCCGCAGCCAAGCATTGGTCGGCATGGGAAGGCAGTTGCTCCAAGTTGCGGCCAAGCCCTGAGGCTCTGGCGAGCTTTACCAAAGCGCACAATGCACTCGCCCTCGCTCGGTTAGAAACGCACTATTTCATGAACAAGGGCTTTATCGATGAGAATCACATTCTAGAGAATATGCATCTTATTCGTCACATCCCCGGCAGAATTGTCCACGGCCGCTATGATATGGTCTGCCCTTTAGAAAACGCATTAGCATTGCATAAGCGGTGGCCGGCGGCAGAGCTTCATATAGTTCGGGAATCAGGTCACTCCGCGTCAGAACCTGGAACGGTGGACGCCTTGATACGTGCCACTAAAGACATTGCTAAGAAGCTCGAAACTTTTGACTAGTGGTCGGTGAGCAAGGGGGGCAGGTGATTGCACTTATTCAGCGCGTCAATTGGGCGCAAGTTCATATCGATAGCACATTGCATGCCGGCATTGGTCAGGGTCTGCTTGCGTTGATTGGTATTGAAAAAGAGGACGACGACAAACTTGCACAGAAGCTACTCGACAAGATTCTCGCTTACAGAATTTTTGCCGACGCAGACGGTAAGATGAATCTCGACCTAAAGGACATCGGCGGCGAGCTAATGCTGGTGTCGCAATTTACTCTGGCTGCACAAACACAGAAAGGGCTTCGCCCAGGGTTCTCATCTGCTAAGCCTCCAGAGGAGGCCGAAGTAATCTACGACAAGCTACAGCAAGCCGCGCGGGAACAGCATGAGTTTGTGCAATCTGGGAAGTTCGGCGCAGACATGCAAGTTAGTCTGGAAAACGATGGGCCGGTCACGTTTATTCTCAAAGTCTGACTTGGGTAGCTGTGAGCAAATTTTTAGCACCTCGATTTCATTTTAATTTCTAAGATCTTCCCACCAGAGGTTTTTGGGCAAGTTGGTTAGCTCAAATACTTCACCAATCATTGGAGTTGCAAGGTTGACATTTTTTTTGTCAGCCTCTGCAGTAACGCGAATTATAGGCTCATCCCAGGGGTGAATAGAGAGGTCAAATTTAGACCAATGAATTGGAAAAAGTACATTGGCTTTTAGGTCAATACTGGCCTGGACGGTTTCATTGGGAAACATATGAACGTCTGACCAGTCTGCGTTGTAAGCGCCGTTTTCAACAAAAGCTATATCAAAAGGACCGTATCGGTCTCCTAGCTCTCTAAATGTTTCTGAATAACCACCATCACCACTAAAGTAGACCTT
>MEHZ011626909.1_pt1 | contig 19398 bp, 12 predicted proteins | sample 897221 | NCBI WGS metagenome assembly MEHZ01 (sample SAMN05514161, study PRJNA337945) | marine metagenome | isolation source: marine surface water | place: Arctic Ocean | collected 2007-12-13
CCGTAGACATGATGTGTAATGGAGCTAATTTTTCGGAGTCCTTTAATTTCTTAGTGGGACATCATTATGTTTCAGTAGATGATGCATATACTATTGTAACACGTGTGTTTAGAGGTGGTGGCTTAACTAAAGACTATTTGTATTTAAGTGGTTTCAATAAAATTTTAAAAATGTGGAAATCTGACATTGACCTTTCTCCATTTTTGATTGGAAAAACGTCAATAGATTTTTACGATACTATCAGCGAAATGATTCAACGTGGAATGATTTCTAAACCAAAGTATATTACCAAAAGTATTCTGAATCCTATTGAAAAAAAAGATACCAGTATTTACGAATATATTTTGAGTGGAATAAATTAAAAGTCGATATATAAAAAAGGCTTATTTATTCTATAACTATTCTTTTCTCTACTGTTCCATCATCATAGATGTAAAAGAGAGGTTGATTAGTTTGTTTTGTTTCTCTACCAAATAGGTCTGTTACTTTAAGAAGTTCTTTGTTTGTAGTATGTTCTTCAATACCAACTGAAGTAACAACATTAAAAGTAAATACATCATTATCATCAGGTGAAATACCAGCCGTACAAGGAGAACTACCAAAACCTGAAGACAAAGTCAAATCAAAAGAGTATGTTCCTACAGCCAGAGGGTTTAATTTGAATGTGTCAGTAGTATTACAAATTGTACTCAGCATACCAAGACAATGTTGTGTTGACGCTTCGATATTATTTCCTACAACACTATGCGATTTCATATCTAAAGAACAGTTAGAGCAACAAAATAAAAGTTCAGCATAAATATAAACTGTATCAGTATTATTTGGATTTACAGGTGAAATAGTAAATGAAGAAATAGAACCAAACGTTTGCCCAAATCCAACCATAGGCAAGCAAAGTAATATCAGAAGTAGTTTTTTCATAATTCTAATTTAATTTTCAAATCTAACCATTTATTTATCAACAATAAAATAGGTGATTTTACTGAAGTTTAGAATAATAAATCATTTAGAATCCTACAGCCAATAACTGTCCCCTTTTCTGTCCCCCTAAAACTAAAAAACCCTCATAATCTATTAAATTATAAGGGTTTAACTTTTATTGTTGCGGTCTGGACGGGACTCGAACCCGCGACCCCATGCGTGACAGGCATGTATTCTAACCAGCTGAACTACCAGACCGTTTGTAAAAGATGTGCAAACTTAATAGATTTTTTAGTTTTTCAAAACATTTTTTGTCTTTTAAGTAAATAAGATGAAATAATATCTTCAAACCCCTTGTTGATATCGACTTCGACTAGATCAATCTTATGTTCTAAAGATTTTAATTTAAGCCTCTTAAGATACTCATTAGATTCCTTAATATATTGATCTTTAAAATTTGAAGGATTTAACTTTAATTCTTCACCAGTTTCAACATCAATGAAATTATGTGGTTTATTTTCAAACTCTAAATTAATTTCAGTTTTATTTTCGGCTAAGTAAAATATAACAACTTCGTGCTTTTTATGCTTTAAATGTCTTATAGAATCGAATATTTCTTCCAAAGAAGAGTCATTAGAAATAATATCTGAAAATAATATAACTAAAGACCGTTTATGAATACGTTCTGCTGTCTCATGAATAGAATTTACTAGTGAACTTTTTCTTTTATTATTTAGAGGATCAATATCTAATATGCTTTTAAGCTTATCAAATAGTATTCTTTGATGTTTTAATGAAGTTTTAGGTAAGATATGTGTTTCTATATCATTTGCATAGGTTGTTAGTCCTATGGCATCTCTTTGCCTTTTAAGAACATTAATTAATACAGCAGAAGCATAAACAGAAAATAAAATTTTATTAGGTTTCTCTAAAGTTGGATTATTAAATTGAGGATAAAACATAGATGAAGAGGTATCAATTATAATCTGACACCTCAAATTTGTTTCTTCTTCAAATCTTTTAACGAATAACTTTTCAGTTCTAGCAAATAATTTCCAATCAATATTTTTAGTACTTTCTCCAGAATTATATAACCTATGTTCAGCAAACTCAACAGAAAAACCATGATAAGGACTTTTATGCTTACCCGTGATAAAACCCTCTACAACTTGATTTGCAAAGAATTCAATATTATTTAATTTATATTTTTCTAATTTTTCCATAAAAAAAGGGCAAAAAGCCCTTTTAATTTAAAGCAATATATAATTACATATGAGCTTCAATTTTTTCTAGAATCTGAGATTTTGGAACAGCTCCAACTATCTTATCAACAACCTCACCATTTTTAAAAACAAGAAGTGTAGGGATATTTCTAACACCAAATTTAACAGGAGTATCTGAATTCTCATCAACATTTACTTTTCCAATAACAGCTTTTCCTTCAAGTTCATTATGTAGTTCATCTACAATTGGACTTATTGTTCTACAAGGACCACACCATACTGCCCAAAAATCAACTAGAACTGGTTTATCAGAATCTAAAACAACTTCTTTAAAGTTTGCATCTGTAATTTCTAATGCCATAATATGTTTATTTATTTATTAAATTATTTTTATCAAAATGGTTTTTTCTACACTTCAAAATTAATTAAATAATTTTCACGCTATTACTTTTTTATAATTTATTTGATTTTAACCTGAAGTTGTTTCAAATCTGATAAGGTATTTAAAAATTCTTTATTTAAATTAACTTTATATTTTCTCGATAATACATCTGCATAATAATTACTCTTACTGTCTATTAAATTAAAAATTATTGCATGTTTGCCTTTATTATTAGAGATAGCAGTGATTAGATTATCATTTAAATCCTTATTTACTTGATCAACATTAAGACTTATAGATATATCTCTCACTTCACTATCTAAAACTTCAGATAATACATTTATTGCCGAAATTTTAAATTCTAATTCTTCATTATAAAATTTCTTTTTAACTCTTCCTGAGACATGCAGCAACCAATTTGGAGATAAGAAAGCCTTATACTTAATGTAATCATCTCCAAAAAGAAAAAATTTAAAAGAAGAGTAATAATCTTCAAAAAAGATAACACCATACTTTTTACCATTTTTTGTTTCCTTATGTTCAACATCAATTACAACTCCAGCAAAGTGCATAAGTTTTCCTTTTGAGGATTCTAAATTTGATAATGCTGAAAGATTAGAATTACAGAAATTATCTATTTCAAATCTATAATCATCTAAGGGATGTCCCGATATATATATTCCAACAACTTCTTTTTCATTTGATAGTAATTGCATTGTATCCCACTCTTCAACTTCTAAAGGGCTAGGGGGAGTTATTAAAACTTCATCACTATTTCCAAACATATCAACTTGATTTGAATTTTTGGAATCCTGTATCTTATTTCCAAATTTTATCATCTTTTCAATATAATTGAAATCATTCTCTTTAGCAAAATACTGAGCTCTAGAAAGATCAAATGAATCAAAACCACCTGAATATGCTAAGCTTTCTAAAGTTCTTTTATTAGCAGATCGAAGATCAACTCTTGAAACAAAATCATTGAAACTTGTATAGTTTCCATTTTCTTTTCTTTCTTCAATAATAGCATTTACAGCTCCTTCCCCTACTCCTTTTACAGCACCTAATCCAAATCTTACCTCACCATTTTTGTTAACAGCAAACTTATAAAAGCTCTCATTAACATCTGGACCTAAAACTTTAACACCCATTCTTTTACACTCTTCCATGTAAAGTGAAATATCCTTAATATCATTCATATGATTAGTAAGAATTGCAGCCATAAGCTCGGAAGGATAGTGAGCTTTTAAATATGCTGTCTGATATGCTATTAAAGCATAGCAAGTTGAGTGAGATTTATTAAATGCATATGAGGCAAACGCCTCCCAATCTGTCCATATTTTTTTAACTGTATCAATATCAAAACCATTTTTATCACAACCCTCAAAAAACTTTGGCTTTAACTTATCAAGAACAGATTTAATCTTTTTACCCATTCCTTTTCTAAGAAGATCAGCATCTCCCTTAGAAAAATTTGCTAGTTTCTGAGACAAAAGCATCACTTGCTCTTGATAAACTGTAATACCATAAGTATTAGATAAGAAACTCTCCATTTCAGGAAGATCATATTCTATCTTTTCATGACCATGTTTTCTTTTAATAAAATTTGGTATGTATTCCATAGGTCCTGGCCTGTAAAGAGCATTCATCGCAATTAAATCGTCAAATTTATCAGGCTTTAATTGTTTCAAGTGAGCTCGCATCCCATCTGAAGAAAACTGAAATATGCCTTTAGTTTCTCCCGTTTTAAATACATCATAAGTTTTTTCATCCTCAAGCTCTAATTGATCAATATCAATTTCAATGCCATGAATATGTTTTATAATCTTAACACAATCCTTTATAATAGTTAAGTTTCTAAGACCTAGGAAATCCATTTTTAACAAGCCTGCATCCTCAACAACACTATTGTCAAACTGAGTAACCATTAAATCTGAGTCTTTAGCATTAGTAACAGGTATTAAGTCAATCAAAGGCTCAGGGGTGATTATCACTCCACATGCGTGTGTACCAACATTTCTAATTGACCCTTCCAACTTTCTAGCATGATTAATAGTGGTAGCTATTAAATCATCTCCTTTGGATAGATTTATTAATTTATTGGCATTTTCATATTGATCATTTTTAATATTCTTTTTTAATTCTTTTGTATCGTATTTAAATAATTTTGCAAGAGAAGTTAAATCTGGAACAAGTTTAGCAGTTCTATCAGCTTCAAATAATGGGAGATCTAAAACCCTTGCAGTATCTCTGATAGATGATTTAGCTGCCATTGATCCATAAGTAATAATTTGAGCAACTTTGTCTTTTCCATACTTATTAACAACCCAATCTATAATCCTCCCTCGACCCTCATCATCAAAATCAATATCAATATCTGGTAATGAAACTCTTTCTGGATTTAGAAACCTTTCAAACAGAAGATTATACTTAATTGGATCAACATTTGTTATTTTGGTGCAATAGGCTACAACTGAACCAGCAGCAGAACCTCTTCCTGGACCAACAGAAACATTCATTTTTCTAGCCTGTTCAATAAAATCTTGAACAATTAGAAAATATCCAGGATATCCAGATTTTTCAATTGTTTGTAGCTCAAAGTCAATTCTTTCCTTTAAGTCATCATTTATCTCGATGTATCGCTTTTTTGCTCCCTCGTATGTTAAAAATTTTAAATAGGCATTTTCTCCCCTTTTACCACCATCTTCATTATCCTTATCATCTTTAAATTCTTCTGGTATATCAAATTCAGGCAATAAAACGTCTCTAGCTAAATCAAAAACCTCAATTTTCTTAATTAAGTCTTCTAAATTTAACATGGCCGAAGGAAGATCTTTAAAAAGAGCATTCATCTCATCTATTGATTTAAAATAATACTCATTATTTTCAAATCCATGCCTTAGCCCTCTACCCTTCCCAATTTTTGTGCTTTGCTGCTCCCCATCTTTGACACAAAGTAAAATATCATGTGAATTAGAATCTTCTTTATCTAGATAGTATACATTGTTTGAAGCAACAATTTTTACATTATATTTTTCAGCAAATCTTAACAAAACTGAATTGACATGATTTTCCTTATCTAGTCCATGTCTATTTAGCTCAACATAAAAATCATCTTTAAAATTTTCTACCCACCACTTAAATTCTTCCTCAGCTTGTTCTTCACCTATATTAAGGATTAAATTAGGTATCTCACCATACAAACTACCAGTTAGTGCAATAAGACCATTAGAATACTTTAAAATAAGCTCTTTATCAACTCTTGGAACATAGTAGAAGCCATTAATAAATCCTAATGAACTAAGTTTAGATAAATTATGATATCCAATCTTATTTTTAGCTAAAAATGGAATTTGAGCTCCATTATCTTTAACTGATTTATCAGTATGACTGCTGCAAACATTTAATTCACAGCCAAGAATTGGTTTTAGTTTTAAATTATCAAGAGGCAAAGAATCATTAATTGGATGCTTTAAAACGGTATTAATAAATTTAAAAGCACCGAACATATTAGTATGATCAGTTATAGATACGGCACTCATTTTGTAATCAGCAGCTTTGTCTACAATAGATTGAATATTTGCTGTTGCTTGTAAGACAGAGTATTGAGAATGAAGGTGAAGATGACCAAAAACTAAATCTGAGGAATTAATTATATCCTTTGAACTATCATTTTCATTTATTAAAATATTTTCATCTAAAGCCTCTTCAACTTTCTGCTGATTTGGATCTGTATTAATTTCTTTATAAGGCTGAATATTTAACCCAATCAACTGAAAGGTATTAGGATTAGAATTTTGAAAATTTAAAAAATCATTTTCTAACATCCCAACGATCTTAGAGGGAATTACTTTAATTCTAATTAATTCTAAAAAACATCTAGCTGTGGCTTCAACATCTGCAGAAGCATTGTGAGCTTCGGAGAAATTTTCATCAAATAATTTAAAATATAATTCAGATAGTTTTGGCCATTTAAATTTACCTCCTCTTCCACCAGTAATTTGACAAAAATCTGTTGAAAGTTCTTTTGTGTCAATTGATTGTATTTTAGCTAAAACATTTTCTTTGTTTTTTCTAAGAAATTCACAACCTAATACATTATTATCAAAACTTACATTATGTCCAATTAGAAAGGAAACATTTTTAAGGTCTATAACAAATTCATCTAACACTTTATCTAATGAGACCCCATCAGAGTTTGCTCGTTCTGTTGATATTCCATGTATTTCTTGAGAATTATATGGAATACTGTATCCTTCAGGTTTAATTATGAAATTTTTTACTTCTAATAGTTTTCCAGCAACATCATGAATTTGCCATGCTAATTGAACAACTCTAGGCCAGTTTTCAAAATCAGTAATTGGTGAATTCCAGTTTTTTGGAAAGCCAGTTGTTTCACAGTCAAATATCAGATACATCTATAGGTTCTTTAAAATTACTACTAGCGTAAATTTAAAAAAAAGAAGATGGAGACGATTAAAAATTAAAGAGATTTTATAATAAGTTAATAACTTTTAGAACCTATAAAAAGCCTTGATCTTTCATCCACTGATCATTATAAATTTTAGCAATATATCTTGAACCATGATCATGTAATAAAACAACTACTACATCCTTAGAAGTTAACTTGTCTTTCAATTGATCTAAGCCAGCCATGGCACTTCCACAAGAGTATCCACAGAACAGACCTTCTTCTTTAGCAAGTCTTCTAGAATATACAGCACCATCTTTATCTGTTACTTTTTCAAAGTGATCAATAATACTAAAATTTACATTCTTTGGCAATATATCCTCACCTATTCCTTCAGTAATGTAAGAATAAATTTCTTTTTCATCAAAAATACCAGTTTCGTGATATTTCTTAAAAACTGATCCATATGTATCAATACCCCAAAGTTTTATATTAGGATTCTTTTCTTTTAAAAACTTTCCAATTCCTGAAATTGTCCCTCCAGTTCCAACACCAACAACAAAATGAGTTATTTTTCCGTCAGTTTGTTTCCAAATCTCAGGGCCAGTTGTTTCATAATGCGCAAGCTGATTAGAAAGGTTATCATACTGATTAGGGTAGTAAGAATTGGGTATTTCTTTATTTAATCTTCTGGCAACTGAATAATATGATTCCGGGTGATCAGGAGCAACATTTGTTGGGCATACATGTACAACAGCTCCCATAGCTTGAAGAATATCAACTTTTTCTTTAGACTGCTTATCTGATGTAGTACATATTAACTTATACCCTTTGTCTATACAAGCTAGAGCTAGCCCCATTCCAGTATTACCAGAAGTTGCTTCTATAATTGTACCACCTTCATTAATTAATCCATTTTTCTCAGCATCTTCAATCATTTTTAAAGCCATACGATCCTTAGTAGAATGACCTGGATTAAAACTTTCAACCTTTGCAAGAATCAATGCATCTGAATCAATTAATTTATTAATTTTCACTAGAGGGGTATTACCAATAGTTTCGATAATATTATTAAAGTATTCCATAAATTTTATTAGAATACAAATTTAATATATCTATTCGAACCTTAATGCCTTAATAGGAGATATTTTACTTACTACAAGAGAGGGGACAATTAAAAAAACATAGCAAATTATAATTGTACCAATATTTAAATATAATAAAGGGAAAAGATCAATACTTACAGGAACTTTATCCATAAAGTAAATATCTTGATCAAGAGAAATAAAACCAAACTTTTTTTGCAAAATAGCAAACCCTAAGGCAATTAGATTACCAAAAAAAAGACCTCTTGAAATTAAGTATAATGAATTATAAAGAAATACTCTTCTAATAAGTTTGTTGCTAGCACCTAAAGATTTAAAAAGACCAATAAACTGAGTTTTTTCTAGTATTATAATAAGTAGTGCTGTTATCATATTAACAGCACCTACAATTAGCATCAATGTTATGATAACTATTATGTTTAAATCCTGTAAAGCAAGCCAATCAAAAATTTGCGGATAACTCTGTTTTATTGTTGTAGTATTTAAATTGAAACTTAAATTTTTATAGATATTTTCTGCTTCATTTTCAAGAAATTTCAAGTCTTTTAAAGAAACTTCATATGCTCCAATCTGACTTGAATTCCAATTATTTAATTTTTGAATCTGCTTTATATCACAAAAAACTAATAAATCATCAAATTCTGATAAGCCTGTATTATAAACACCTATCACATTAAGTTTTCTAACTCTGGGAGGGTTATCCATAAAATAAATAGATAACTTATCACCAACAGAACAACCGATCTTCTTGGCAATCGATTCAGAAACTACAATATCATTAGATTTTTTCAATGAATCTTTTGATACTAAAAGAGAACTTCCATTTATCAAATTACTTTTTAAGAAACTATGATCATAATCATCACTCACTCCTTTTAAAACAATTCCTAAGATTTCCTCATTATTCTTTATAATTCCAGCTTTTGTAGCAATAACTTGAACATTAGATACATTTTTATTTTTTAATATTTCACTATAAAGCTTATCATCAAAATTAATTGGATAATTTTCAAATGACTGATTATCACTAAATTTTGTTATTTTGATATGTGAGTTAAAACCTGTTACTTTATTATAAATTTCATTTTTAAATCCTTTTAGAACAATTAAAGAAATCATCATTAAAGAAACTGATAGAGAAATCGCTAACACTGCAATACTAATTATTGGTCTAGTATAATTATTATTGTTTTCTTTTGCAGAAAATAATCGCTTGGCAATGAAAAAAGATATATCCATAGATGGCTAAAATAAAACAAAATATTATCATACTAATACTTCTCTCTTGTTTTGGAGCTAATGCTCAAGAACTAGTGTTAGGTGCTGAAAAAATAAATGAAATAATAAATAGCATTAACAATAAAAATGTTGCTATTGTCGCTAATCAAACATCTGTAGTGAAAAACACTCACCTTGTTGACACTCTAACTTCATTAAATCAAAATATTATGTTAATTTTTTCTCCTGAGCATGGATTTAGAGGTGAAGCGGATGCAGGAGAAAATATTAAGGATGGAGTAGATACAAAGACAGGTATTCCAATTTTATCTTTACATGGAAAACACAAAAAACCCACAAAAGAAAGTTTAGAAAATATTGATATAATTATATTTGACATTCAAGATGTTGGAGCAAGGTTCTATACTTATATCTCTACTCTACATTATATTTTAGAGGCTGCTTCTGAGCAAGGAATACAAGTTATAGTTTTAGATAGACCCAACCCTAATGGCCATTACATTGATGGACCTATCTTAGAAGAAAAATATAAATCTTTTGTTGGAAAGCACCCAATCCCTATCGTTCACGGAATGACAATAGGTGAATATGCTAAAATGATAATTGGAGAAAAATGGATAGAACAAAATTGTAATTTAAAAATAATTAAAATGGAGAATTACAATAGAGAAAATATTTATGATCTGCCTATCAAACCCTCTCCTAACCTCCCAAATAAAAAAGCAATAAACCTATATCCTTCTTTATGTTTATTTGAAAGAACTACCATTAGCATAGGAAGAGGAACGGATTATCCTTTTCAACATTTTGGGGCTCCTTTCCTTGAAAATAATTATTCATTCACTCCAGTTAGTGGTGAGGGCAGTAAATATCCAAAGCATGAAAATAAAATCTGTTTTGGCATTGATTTAAGATTTCAGAAAAAAATTCTAAATTCTATCAACTTAGATTGGATAATAGAATGTTATAATAAAAGTTCTGAAAAAGAAAATTTCTTTACTCTCAACTTTGATAAATTGGCTGGAACAGATAAATTAAGATTAAAAATTATTTCTGGGATGTCAGCTGAGAAAATATCAGAAACATGGAAAGAAGGCTTAGTTGAATTTCAAAAAATTAGAGAGAAATACTTACTTTATTAACTAATTTCTAATTTTAATTTCTCAATAATTTTATATACGGCAGGACAAATCTCGTAATTTTTTTGAGTAATTTTTAGTAGTTGAGATTGCTTTACTCTGTCAGTATGAGGAAAGTCCCTACAAGCCTTAGGCCTAGATTCATATATAGTACAGGAATTATCATCAGCTAAAAAAACACAAGGAGTAGTTTTGAGAACATAATCTTTTTCTTCGTCTACTCTTAGATACTTCTCAACAAAATTTGATGGTTTAATCTTTAAAAATTTTGAAATTGAAAAAATATCTTTGTCTGTAAAAAGCGGCCCAGTTGTCTTACAACAATTTGCACATTCTAAACAATTAGTACAAGAAAAAACCTCTTTGTGAATTGGGTGTATTAAACGATCTAAAACTTTTGGTTTTGTTTTTTTAAGTTTTTTAAAAAACTTAATATTCTCCTTTCTTTTTAATCTGGCATTTGCTAAATCCTCTAACACAACTATCTTAATCTTCCAGGATAAATTTTCAGAGCTTCTTCAAGGCATTTTATGGCCATAATCAAAGATTCTTTATTTAAAACATAAGCTATTCTTACTTGATTTAACCCCTCTCCTGGTGTGGAATAAAATCCTTCAGCTGGAGCAACCATAAGGGTAGCACCATTAAAATCAAAATCTTCTAATAACCACTGAGCAAATTTATCGGCATTATCAACAGGAAGTTGCGCAATTGCATAAAACGCTCCTTTTGGCTTAGGACATATTACACCATCAATTTTATTTAAGCTATCAACAAGCAAATCTCTTCTTGACAAATATTCAGAACTTACTTTATCAAAATATGATTTTGGTGTTTGTAAGGCAGCCTCTGCAGCAACTTGACCAAATGTTGGAGGAGATAATCTTGCTTGAGCAAATTTTAACGCAGTAGAAATAACCTCTTTATTTTTTGAAACAATACAACCAATTCTAATTCCACACATACTATATCTTTTAGAAGTAGAGTCAATAACAACTGCATGATCATTTAACCCTTCTAAACTTAGAACAGAATAATGTACGTGACCATCGTATGCAAATTCTCTATAAACCTCATCTGCAAATAAAAATAAATCATGTTTTAAAACAATATCTCTTAATATCTCTAATTCTTCTTTAGAATAGAGATATCCAGTAGGATTACCAGGATTACATATCAAAATCGCTTTAGTTTTACTAGTAATTAGTTTTTCAAATTCTTTAATATCAGGAAGAGCAAAACCATTTTCAATTTTTGTTGTAATTGGTTTAACTATTACCCCTGAGGACTTTGAAAAACCATTATAATTGGCATAAAAGGGTTCTGGAATAATAATCTCATCACCTTGATCCAGACATGAGCTGAGTGCAAAAAGTAGTGCTTCAGAACCTCCCGTTGTAACCATTAAATCATTATGATCAACCTCAATACCAATATTTTGATAATATTTTGACAAGCCAATTCGATAGGACTCAAAACCAGCTGAATGACTATATTCAACAACTTTTTTTGAAAAATTTGATATTGCATCAAGAGCAACTTGAGGGGTTTGAATATCTGGCTGACCAATATTTAAATGAAATACTTTTTTTCCATTCTTTTTTGCTTTTTCAGCAAAAGGAACTAATTTACGAATTGGAGATTCAGGCATGCTTAGACCTTTATGAGAAATTTTTGGCATAATTTAATTTTTATAAAAAAACCCCCAATAGACTTGGGGGATTAAATTTTGTAATATTTTTTTAAAACTACTTTTTTTCTAAAGGTGATCCATTTGGAGTCCTAACTGGCATTGACTCTTCTTTAACTGGAGGTCTTACCTCACCTTTAATAGTTAAAATAACTGGACGTTTATCAGCATTTGTAGTAAGAGTGATAGTTTTAGTAAACTTTCCAACTCTATTTGTAGCATACTTAACGCCAATAGATCCATTCTCACCAGGACTCCAAGTTGATGAACCATCTTCTTTTCTCCATGAAGGAACTGTACAACCACAGCTACCTTTTGCATTTTTAATAACTAATGGCTCAGTACCAGTATTAGTAAATTTAAATTCTCTTGCACCATCTGAATTATGGTCAATAATCCCATAATCAACGACTTTTGATTCAAATTCTATAACTGAATTACTAGAGTTAGCAATATCAGTCTTTTCTTGAACACCAACGGGAGTTTGCGCACTTAATGTTAAAAATGAAACCGAAAGAAAAAGAGATAAAATTAATTTTTGCATTTCTTAAATTTTTTATTTGTTTTATAATAGAACTTTAACGTCAAAAGTACTAAAATATTTCCTTTTATCAAATCAATTATTTTGCAGAATAGATTTTGTAAATTTGCTCACTTTAAATCAAAGAATCTAAATGAGTATACCTAAAATATACCTTCCTAAAGAGATTGAAAATAAGTGGTATTCACATTGGATAAATAAAGGTTATTTCAATTCTGTTCCTGACAAAAGAAAAGCATATACAATCGTTATTCCTCCTCCTAATGTTACTGGAGTTTTACATATGGGCCATATGCTTAATAATACGCTGCAAGATGTTCTAATTAGAAGAGCTAGGATGCAAGGCTTTAATGCTTGCTGGGTACCAGGAACTGACCATGCCTCAATCGCAACAGAAGCAAAAGTTTTAAAAAAACTAGCTGACAAAGGAATCAAGAAAACTGATATTTCTAGAGAAGATTTTATGAAACATGCATGGGAATGGAAAGAAACTCATGGAAATATAATTTTAGATCAACTTAAAAAAATTGGTGCTTCTTGTGATTGGAATAGAACAAGATTCACAATGGATGATAGCATGAATGAATCTGTTATAAAAGTTTTTGTTGACCTTTATAACAAAGGACTAATCTATAGAGGGATTAGAATGGTTAATTGGGATCCATCTGCAAAAACTGCTATCTCTGATGAAGAAGTAATTTTTAAAGAAGTTAACTCTCATCTATATTTTATAGATTACAATATTGAAAATAGTGATGAGAAAATTACTGTAGCAACAACAAGGCCAGAAACAATTTTAGGTGATACTGCAATTTGTGTAAACCCTGCAGATAAAAGATATAAACACCTAAAAGGCAAAAAAGCGATTATCCCATTGTTAAATAGGAAAATTCCTATTATATCTGATGAATATGTTGATATGGATTTTGGTACTGGTGCATTAAAAATTACTCCTGCTCATGATATAAATGATTATGAAATTGGCGACAAACATGGATTAGAATCTATTGATATTCTTAATGATAATGGCACTTTAAATGAAGCAGCTAAATTATATATCGGTGAAGATAGATTCTCTGTAAGAGAAAAAATATCTGATGATTTAAAAAAATTAGGAGCTCTATTAAAAAAAGAAGAATATCAAAATAAGGTAGGGTTTTCTGAGAGAACAAATACAATTATAGAGCCTAAACTTTCTATGCAATGGTTTTTTAAAATGGAAGAAATATCAAAACCTGCTTTAGAAAATGTGATGAATAATAATATTCAATTACATCCAGCAAAATTTAAAAATACTTACAGACACTGGATGGAAAACATCAAGGATTGGTGTGTCTCAAGACAATTATGGTGGGGACAGCAGATTCCAGCATATTTTTATGATGGAAATAAATATGTAATAGCTGAAAATAAAGAAGAAGCTTTCAAGCAAGCAAAATTCCTTAAAGCAGATTTGAAAATTGAAGACTTAAGACAAGATGAAGATGTTTTAGACACTTGGTTTTCGTCATGGCTATGGCCAATATCTGTATTTGATGGAATTAGAAATCCAAATAACAAAGAAATAGACTATTACTCCCCTACTAATGATTTAGTTACTGGTCCAGATATTTTATTTTTCTGGGTTGCTAGGATGGTAATAGCCGGATATGAATATAAATCAGAATTACCTTTTAAAAATGTTTATTTAACAGGCCTTGTAAGGGATAAAGAGGGAAGAAAGATGAGTAAGTCATTAGGGAATTCACCAGACCCAATAGAATTAATAGAAAAATATGGCGCAGATGGTGTAAGAGTTGGCATGCTACTTTGTGCTCCCGCTGGAAATGACTTACCATTTGATCAAGGACTATGTGAGCAAGGAAGAAACTTTTCAAATAAACTATGGAACGCTTTAAGACTAATCAAAGGTTGGGATATTGAAAACAAAGAACAACCTCAATCATCAATTGATGCAATTAAATGGTTTAATATAAAAATTAATAAAGTAATAAATGATATAGATAAATCATTTGACAAGTATAGAGTCTCTGAAGCACTAATGCTAACATATAAATTAGTTTGGGATGATTTCTGTTCATTATATCTTGAAATTATTAAACCTGAATATGGTGATTCAATAGATAACAAAACAATAGAATCAACAAATGAAATTTTTGCTAAAATTCTAAAACTACTTCATCCATTTATGCCTTTTATTTCTGAGGAAATATGGCATTTAATTTCTAAAAAAGATTCTGATATAATAGTTTCTCAGTGGCCTAAATCAAATAAATCAGATGAAAATCTATTAAAAAGTTTTGAAGACACCATAGAAATTGTAAGTGGCATTAGAAACATTCGAAAGAAAAAAAATATCGCAAAAAAAGAAAAATTAGAGCTTCATATAATTCAAAATACTGATAAGAAATATAATTTTGAATCAATAATATATAAACTTGCAAACCTTTCAAATATTACTTTTAGTAAAGAGAAAATTGAAAATTCATTTTCTTTTATGATTCATTCAAATGAATACTTTGTTCCTCTTTTAGAAAACTTTGACAAACAATCAGAACTAATTCAATTAAATAAAGACCTAAATTATACGATAGGCTTTCTTAAAATTGTCTCTGCTAAGTTAGAGAACAAAAAATTTGTAGAAAACGCACCTGAAAAATTAGTTCTAAACGAAAAAAATAAACAGGAGGATGCTGAAAAAAAAATCAGAATTCTAACTGAAAAAATTAAATTACTTAGCTAGAATTCTGATATTTATTTAAAGAATTTTATTTTATAACTACTTTTCTATTAATGTATTTACCATCTGAAATCAATTTCATTAAATAAACTCCAGCTGGAAGCTTCAATAAATTAATTCTTGTGTTAATTGAAGTATTGAGATGCTTACGAGTAAATACTTTATCTCCAATTGAATTATATATTTCAATATTAATTTCATTACTATAATTAGATGATATGTTTATTAATCCATTTGAAGGATTTGGATAAATAGATAATGAATGTAAATGCTCATCATCAGTAGAATTTATACATGAATCAACATATACCCACACTTCATTATATGAGCTACATCCGCTAGCATCAACTGCTGTTACAGAATATAGTTGATCTGCTATCGGAGAATCAATAACAACTGCACTACTCATCCCATTACTCCAGGAGTATGCATTAAAACCTGATGTTGCAAAGAGAACAACATCGTCTCCTAAACATATCTCCCCATTTGGCGGGTCTGTAGAGATGTAGACTGGCACTGGATCATTAAATTTTATAAATGAATATAATACACTATCACATGAATTTGAAGCACTAAGAGAATCAATATAAGAACCAGAGCTAGTATAAAAGTTATTTCCTACTAAAACACTGTCACCTGTACATAATTCATATTCTTGAGGAACTCCATAAGGCATTAATTCAATATCATAATAGAAATAGTAGTAATCACCAAAATTTGCAACACTTGACTGAGTAATTGAAGCTATATTACCAAAGTTATATGGGAAATTTACATCTGTATTACTTCTAAATAATGGAGAATTATCTAAATCTCCTGTACCTAATTGATAATCATTTCCTACTGGCATATAAAAGTCTAAAGCTACTCGTTGACTACCAGGGAAAACTTGTTGAATAGAATTATCTATTACAATTCCATTATTATCTCTTAACTCAAATGTAACGACTGCAGAATCTTCAGAATAGATTAGAGCTGATACTATAGTTGAAGGAACATAGCAATCAAAAAGTAAATGTTGATCACCATCATAATAATCTCCTTCAGCAGAAGCGCTATCAGTAATACCACCAAATAAAGTTAAGTAATTAGCAGATAAAACTGTTAAATTAGTTGTAATTACACTATCGCATCCATTTGCAGCAATAATAGTATCACTATATGTTCCAGAAGATGAATATATACTATTTCCAACAAAGACATTATTTCCAAAACAAATTGTAGCATTATTAATGCTATAGCTAGCTGTAATTGTGTCGACTATTAAGTTAGTTGTAATTATACTATCACATCCAAAAGATGTTTGTAATGTATCAATATAAACGCCAGTAGAATCATAAACATTTGACCCAAAAACATAGACATCATCAGCACAAACTGTTTGGTTATTAACATAAAAAACAGTTGGATTAACTGTAACATTTGAACTTACAACACTATCACAACCAATATAAGAAATTAAAGAATCTATGTAAGAACCAGTTGTTGTATAAATACTATTACCAACAAATACACTGTCTCCTTGACAAATTGAATATTCTTGAGGTACATTAGAACCTTTAATTTCAATATTATAGAAAAAATAATAGAAATTCCCACCAGCTGAGGAAGATGTGATTGAAGCTAAAGAACCAAAGTTATAAGGATAATTTACACCTTGATTATTTCTATACAATCCATCAAAACTAGAAGCAGGTGATATTCCAAGCTCAAAATCATTTCCTGCAGGAACTTCAAAATTTAGTTGAATAGTATTAGCTCCATCAGATAAAAAATAAATTGTATCTGCAAGAGTGTTACCATTATTATCTCTTAATTCAAACTCATATATAGTAGCACCATCGGAATAAACTGTTGCAGAAACAATATTAGCAGGAGAATAAACATCTAATAATAAGTTTTGATCTCCAGTAAAAAAACCTCCTCCTCCTACAGAATTATCGGGCATTCCTCCCAAGATTGAATTAAAGGGAGAGTAAACAGTTAAGTTAGTATATATAATACTGTCGCATCCAATAGAAGATATTAAAGAATCAACATAAGAGCCAGCTTGAGAATATGTGCTATTACCTACATTTATTGAATCTCCATCACATATTGTAATATCTTGAAAAATTGGTGTTTGAACAGTTAAATTAGTGATGATAATACTATCACAGCCAACAGAATTTGTCAAAGTATCATAGTATATTCCACTCTGACTATAGATACTATTTCCTACAAAAACATTTGTACCATCACATATTGTATCAGTAATATTTAGAAAAGAAGCTGATATTGAAAGTACATCTAGATAAGTAGTAATTACACTATCACATCCTAAGAAGTTAACTAAAGTATCAGAATAGACACCAGTTGAATCATACATGTTTCCATTAACAGTAATTGATAAACCATTACATATAGTAACAGAATCTGTGCTGTAAGATGGTGAATTTGAATGAGAGCCAACATAATTCCAATTATTATTTCCAAAAACAATCCACTGAGAATTTAAAGCATCCGTTCCAGAGGCGTTAGTCCAACTTGTATCCCCCATTACTACGTTACATTTTCTAACTAATGTATGATTTCTTGTCCCAGCTGTTGTACCAGCAACATCCCAAGCTTGACCAGGATCACCGTTCCAATCTCCAATCCAGTCTAAAATTTGATATAATCCACTGTCAGGATGAGTAGGTGTTAGAGGCTCTGTACCATAAACAAGAGCCATACCATCGTCACCATTGCTTAAATCATCTGAATTCATATCAGCTTCAAGCTGAATAAAATTATCAGCTCCCGAGTGAGCTACAACATATACATCATTTGGTAGAATCACAGCACCAGAATCAAAATTATGCCATGTTTCATAAACACCTATATCTGTAGGAGCTCCATCTACTCTAGCAAAAGCATAGTTTGTTAAATCAACTATGTTAGTTGAAGGATTATATATTTCAAAATACCTTCCAGTTCCACCTCCACTTCCTTCAGCATATTCAGAGAAAAAGATATTCTCAAGAACAGGAGAGTAATTACAAGAACCATCATCAATAGTGGATGTTGAATCATAATTAAGAGCTAATGGATCTGTGCATCCAGTACAAGATGTATTCCAAATTGATGCATTATTTGAAAGGTCATTAGGCATTACTAAGATCTCTAAAGAACTTAAATTTAAATTATTAGTATCACTAACATATTGAACAAGAGTTTGTGTAAATACATTAAAAATAAAGGATTGCTGACATATACCGCAACTATCTAATAAAGAGGCTCCATTTAATATTCCATTGCAATCTGTAAAAGAATATAAACATGATCCATCATCAAATGTTGCAAGAGAATCATAATTTAAAGCTAATGAATCTGTACATCCTGGGATCTGCATCTGATTAGCAATTATAACTGCTTTCATGCCCATTAAAACGTGAGGCTGACAAACATAATAATATGTTTGATCAATTAATGGAATAAAAGTTCCTGTTTGTCCATATGTAATATCAAAACCTCCATTTGATGTAGTACCATCATTTAACCATGTATTCTCACTAACCTCAACAGCATTATGAGAGGGGCCCATTATAAAAGTAACAGTGTCACCAACATAAACAATAAGAGTATCAGGGAAAAATGTATTATTAACATTAGGAGCAGTTGTAATTGTATCTGCTGATAAAGAGTTAAAAAACAAAGAAATTATTATAAATATGTAATTGATTTTTTTCATGCTATTGAGTTAATTGATATATAATTATATTTCTACAAATATAATGTATAATTAAAATACTAAAAAATTGTAGATCTAATAAATTTAGATAGATAAAGACCAAATTCATTATGCTGATATTTATCCCAATGAAGACCATCAATTTCATTTGTAGTAACAACATTAGAGGCATCAAGAAATAACGTTCCAAGTTCTTGAGCTATTTCATTATATAAAGGAGCTAAAGAAATAGAGGTTTGTTTTGTTCCTATAAAACTATCTAACAAATTATTTGAATTTTCATTTATATGAGTG
>MEHZ011543340.1_pt1 | contig 19374 bp, 25 predicted proteins | sample 897221 | NCBI WGS metagenome assembly MEHZ01 (sample SAMN05514161, study PRJNA337945) | marine metagenome | isolation source: marine surface water | place: Arctic Ocean | collected 2007-12-13
ACTTAAAAGAAGTTGCACAAGCTATTGCTGATGGTAAAATTGTTGGGTGGTTTCAAGGCAAAAGCGAAAGCGGTAATAGAGCATTAGGTAACCGTAGCATACTTGCTGACCCTCGTAATCCCAATATTAAAAATATCATTAACAGTAAAATTAAACTACGTGAAGACTTTCGTCCATTTGCTCCTAGTGTACTAGAAGAACATTACAAAGAATACTTTGACACTAATCAACCTAGTCCGTACATGAGTCGTATCATGCCAGTTAAGTCAGATGCTATTCCGGGCGTGACACATGTAGACGGTACAGCACGTATACAGACTGTAACTAGAGAGTTTAATGAACGTTATTATGATTTGATTAACGAGTTTTATAAGATTACAGGTGTTCCTATGTTGCTTAATACTAGCTTCAACTGTCAAGAACCTATTGTAGAAACTCCCGAAAATGCTATTGCTACGTTTAATAAATGCGGATTAGACATATTAGTAATTGGCAATTATATAGTTAGGAAACACAATGCTTAATAGAGAAGACCTTTCACTTATAAAAAATGTTCTAAGTTTAGATAACACAAATTTAAACTTAGACTTTTTGTATAAAGTACTTACTGTAGTAAAAGAAGATCCTAGTTGTAGGAACGACTTATTAGATTCTTTCAGCAGTAATCAATTTGCATCAAAGTATGCGTTACTTAATGCTGTAGATAACTTAAATTTTTTAGATAAAGATTCTACAGTAGTAATTTGGGGGAGTTGGTATGGTAGTATTCTTATACCAGAACTTACTAATAAAGTTAAAAAGATTATCAGTATTGACTTAGATGAAGCACCTTTAAAGATTGCAAAGAATAGTTTATTTAAAAATTATAAAAATATTGAATATATATGCGATGACATTTTTAAAAAATATAGAGATGTATATTTAAATACTAATCTTATAATTAACACTAGTTGTGAACATATGTTGCCAATGAAAGAATGGAAATGGTTTGCACCCGGAGCATTAAGTAACGATCAAGACCCTAGCATATTTAGAACTCCTAAATTGCTAGACGATTGTTACTTTGCATTTCAATCAAACAATATGTTTGGTATAGAAGGGCATGTGAATTGTGTTAATAGTTTACAAGAGTTTAAAGACCAAATGCCTGAACGTGCGGAGATACTTTTTGAAGAGGAAGTAAAAGACACTCGTGGCACACGTTATATGCTTGTGGGAAAGTTAAAGAGCTTATGAGAATAGAGATTATACAAGACAAACATTTAGTTATGCTTGAAGAATTTTGCAATACTTGTAACGAATTAGGATATAAAAATAATTCTAGCTTTAGACAGATGAGACTACTTTGGTGTAAATCTAATGGCGAATACTGGTGTGCAGTTAAGCAAGGAAAAATTGTAGCAGTTGCAGGATGTCATTCTATGCCAGAAGTAAGTACATCTGCGTATAGAATATTATTTAGAGGATGCGAACTTCCTAGATCAGATAACTTTAAAGGCCTTGGAAAAGCACAGTGGAACAGTATTACTTTTAGAGATTTTATACCTAAATTTATCGAGTATCTTCCTAATAGACCTTTATATATTACTACAAATATTGATAAAGACCACAGTAATGGCAGAGCTTCTCGCAATCATAGAACTATGGGACTTATGGCCAAACAAGGTATATTAGAAAATTGTGGAGATATATTATTAAATAATACTAATCAAACACTATGGCAACTAAATGTAAATGAATATTTAACTCGTAGAAAAAGGATAGGAATTAAGTATGTAGTTGGTACGTTAACGCCTTAATTTTACGTGTAGTGCATTAAGGCCGGTTACAACGCACTGCTATGTACAAAGAACACAACATTACTAAAACAGCATTACTAAATGATAATGCATACACATGTTAGCAATTAAATAATATATACGCAGTTTAAGACACCTGCAATCTATTATGGTTTATATACACTTACTAATATGTCTGACCATTTGCTTTCAAAATCAAGTTGAACTCCAAATGTATCATTTACCCAAGTAGGTGTAAATGAATGCCATGATATATTTTCTTTAATTGACCACGTAAGTAGATTTTGATTCTGTTGTTGTATTTCGTTTAGCATGCCGATACTATCTTTATATACATCATAGTTTGGATAGTTTATATTAAACCCACCAGCCTCAAACCACCAAGCATAACTAATAGAGTCCGGCCGATATACTAGCATAATCCAGTCATCTGCAAAATGCGCTTTAATGTCATCTAAATAATATGCCCAATCGTGACTCTTAATAATGCGCATGCCATTATTATGTTTCCAAGCAGACTGTATATAGTTATAATCTAAGTTTGGTTCAAACTCCATCCCTCGACCAAAGTATGCACCTTTATGGCCGCTAAATGTACCGTGAGTATATGCTCGTTGTTTAGTATGGTCGCTAGTATTAACATTGGGCATGGATTCTAATACTTGTGCAATGCCACTCCACTTACTGCCCGGGACACCTGTAAAGAATAAATTTCTTGGTAAGGTCATTTTTTATACACAAAATAAAGTCTGTTATTATGATCTTTTTTATATGTTTCTAAAGTAAGATTATATTGTTTAGCAAACTCTTGTACAATTTCAAAACTCCAAGGAAAAATTTGTATCCAAGGACCTTTAATATGTGATATACCCGGGTTTACTCTAAAAAACATTTTGCCTCCAGGTTTAAGCAATTTTAAACACACGTCTAATCTTTGCTGAATGTCGTTTTTGCTATTAAAATTAATACTACCTAGTGCCATAATAGCGTCATAGCTTTCAGGAGTGTCGGCAAAGTCTAATATGTCTACTTGATAGTCTGCACAATTGTTATACGGATCAATGCCTAGTAAATTTGGTATGCGTGGCTTAAATTGATTATACCCGCACCCTACGTCTAAAACTCTTTGTGGGTTTAATTTTGTAATTTCTTCAGCTAATTGCCACCCAGTGTATGTAAACTTATCTGTATTTGGTTTCCACACTTCGCCAAAAAATCTATTAGAATACATAATATCAAATCTGTCTGATATATCATTAATAGATCCTTCAAAGCTATCTTCTAATTCTAAAATATCTTGTACACTTGCTTTAAATTTTTCATATCGAGCAGGCGTCCATGGAAGAGTTGATATTATTGTATCTTCGCCTAGTGACTCGTGCAGTGCTAGGTGCTTAGGTAAATTTAAGCTATCTTTCAATTTTTCTTTAATTAGTGTGAAAATTTTAATATTCATTTAAAAATCCTATGTTAAGTCGTTTTTTTACTAAAAGCAGTAAAAACTTTATAAATATATTTAGTTATGGAATATATTATTTTTTTATTATTGGGTGTTGTGTACGGGTTCTTTATTGGACTTATACCTGTTGCCGGCGCAACAACAGGGCTAATTGCTGTATATGCATTTGTAGGTTACTTTGAAGACCCATATATGCTAGTAGTGTTTACTACAGCAGTTGTCGTCACTAGCAGCATAGGAGATAGTTTCTGCGGTGTTGTTATGAACGTACCAGGCGCTGGCGGCGCTGCTGCAACAATGATTGACGGGTTTCCTATGAGCCGCAGGGGTGAAGCAGCAAGGGCATTAAGTGCTGCAATTAGTACAAGTTGGGTCAATGGAATGATATGGGGACTACTTGTATTTCTATTCTTACCTTACTATACTAAAATTGTATTATATTTTGGTGTTAAAGAAATGTTTACATTCTTAATATTTGCAATGACATGTGTTGTGTTTATAAGCAGCAAGTATTATTTTAGAGGATTTCTAGCACTAATAATGGGATTTATGGTCGGACACATTGGTATGGATCCTGAAACAGCAGCAACACGCTGGACAATGGGGTGGGAGTATTTAGGCGATGGCGTACAAATGGTTCCTGTTATGGCTGGCGTATTAGCGTTTCCGGAATTGCTACGTGCATATTTTATGAAAGCTGAACGGATCTATTTAGACAATGCAGTAATCAAGTCACAACTGATACAAGGCATTAAAGACAGTTGGAAATATAAATGGGACGGATTACGAGGCGGCTTTATAGGCGGCTTTGTTGGATTAATTCCAGGTATCGGCGGCAACATAGCAGACTGGTTTGCATATAGTCAAACAGTTGCAGCCTCTGGCAAAGACGGCGACACAATAGGTAAGGGCAATGTACGAGGAGTAATTGGATGTGAAGGAGCTAATAATGCACAAAAAGCAACTAGTTATGTTCCGACAATACTGTTTGGTATTCCTGGCGCACCTTTTGAAGTTATTGTAATGGGACTTTTAATGTACGTTGGGCTAGAGTTAGGCTCGCCTAGTGTATTAGCAGACGGTGTATTCTTTGATCATTTACTTAGTAGTTATATGTTAAGTTTAATAATTATTCTTCCAGTGTCGTACTTGTTTATTAAGTATGCTGTTAGAATTACAAATATACCGTTTAGATATTATTTTTGGCCTATACTAGCAAGCCTAGTATGGAGTTGTACACAGTACACAGGATTGATAGAAGACTATTATATGTTTGTTATCTGCTGTGTAGTAGGAATAATATTAAAATATCTTAAGTTTAGTCGTGTAAGTTTTTTAATTGGCTTCATTCTTAGTGCAAGAATAGAAGCAAGTTTCTTGCAGTTTACAGGACTTTATGAATTTACTGATTTGATTACAAATTGGTTACCAGCAACGTTTCTTATACTTGCAGTATTAGCTGCAATATGGGGACTGTTTTATAACAAAGCAAAAATTGATTTCGTATAGGAGAAAAGACATGAAACTGATCACAACAACACTAGCAGCAGTAGCAATTGCTATGTCATTTATAACAACACCAGCAGTAGCAGATTATACATTTGTAGTTCCACAGAAACCTGGATCAGGAACATCTGTGTGGACATCGATTGTAGCCAAAGAACTTGAGAAGCACTTAGGTGAAAAGATCAAGATCATTAATATTCCAGGTGCAAATGACATTCCTGGATTTAATAAGTTCCACAACGACTTGCAGTCAGATCCAAAAGTTGTAATGGTATCACATGGCGGCAACGGCGTATCTTACTTAGTTGACAAAGTTGATTACAACTATTATGAGTATGACCCGATTGGAATGATGAATCTTACTATTATTAACGGACATCAAAAAGATTTTGATCCATACACAGATAAAATTTTGTTTAGTGCTGGCTCAGGAATGACACCAGATATGATGGCACACATCTTGCTTAAAGGTGGTCCAGATCTAACAATGGCACAAGGCAAAGAAATCTTTAACACCCAATATGGTTATATTAAAGGTATGTCAGGCGGCGAACGTAGACTAAGCTATCAACGTGGCGAGCTTAATGTAACACGTGAGTCAACAGCATCGTATAATAAGTTTTATTCAGATGCGCCGTATTCAACTATGTGGTTCTCGCAAGGCGTATTTAATTTAGAAACAGGCGAAATTGATGTTGATCCAAATTGGCCAAACAAATCAATTCACGAAGTGTTTGAAGCTAAATGGGGTGTTGCTCCATCAGGTGAGTTTTGGAATGCATTTGAATTAGTACGTAACTTCCGTGACGTTATGCAAAAAGCATTATGGACACAAAAAGACAATCCAAACACACCGGCACTAGTTGCTGCATTTAGAGCAATGGCAGCTGATCCAGAGTCAATGGCAAAGATCTATGTAAAGACTGGTAAGTATGATTGGATTATTGGCGATGATATGAAAACTGCATTAGATATCTTACGTGAGCAAATTCAGCGTGACACCCTTGCTAACTTAGTAGACTTTTTACAGTTTACAGGTAAGCCGGCTATTATGAAGGAAAACTTAATTAAGTAAACTAAGGGAATAAAGAGTTAGTCTAATAGTGATACTACTAGGTGGATTCTTTCTTCCGTACTTCCATTAAATGCTGTATGATGTTTTAGTGTATTAGTATGCCACCATTCATTTATAGGAAGATGAAAGACTTCGTCTTCAATGACCATTAAACATCCTTTACTAGTTTGGATAGGGTAATGCAGACGAGGCGACGGATCATAATGCCAGGTTAAGCATGTTTGGGGCTTTGACTTCATTAATCTAACTCGTCCAACATTAAAATTTTCCTGTAGGGTAGTTAACACTGTTTCAAATAATGTGCCAACAAAGACATCTGCAATTTCTGTAAAATGTTCTTCTTCTAATATAGTGTGTCGTACACCTGGCTCAATTGATCCGTTGTCACTTATTGTTTTATTGCTCCAGTCGTAGTATAAACTTCCGCAACCATAAGACGTGCTATCAGTGTGTCCAGGAACTGCATTAATACAAATTTGTCCACCGCTCCAGAGAATGTGATGGTTAATCATTTTTTTATACTCGGTGTATAAATCTAATATAGGTAATTTAGTTTCTTGTTTAAAGTAGTCCATATTGTATATATCCATAATCGGATATCGAATATATACAATATGAGCGGAATAATAGTTGACAAGAGTAACATAAATGTGTTACAATATAGTAATACTCTAAAAAGGATCACATGTATTTTAATTTAAAACACCTAAAAGAAGCAAAAATAAAAGCAGGAAAGCCTAATGCAGGATATTGGTGGCATTTTAGACTTGCTATGAACGAAGCTTTTTTCCTACTAGCAGTAACAATAGGAAGTGTAATACATGCAGTGTTTCCTTGGGTACTTGACTTTAAGTTATTAGAGTGGCGTATTAATCGTTTAAAGGTGCTTAAAGAAATGTTGCCTGATGATCCACAACTAAAAAAGGTACACTTTGATGAATTATAATTTTCTTAATAATTCTCAATTTGTAATAGTTGATTACACCCCCGGGTCTTCAGGGCAGTTATTTTTACGATTATGGGCTGAACTAGATTCTAGACTAGACTATAACGATGAAAAAATACTTTCAAAGTCAATAAACAATAATGTATCGTCAACTGAAATTGCCTATCGTATTCCGGTAACCAAAAAGATTGTAAATTGGTTTTTAGAAAAAACAGCACCAGTGTCAGCTGATGACTACTTAACCTTTTTTGAATACTTAGGAAATTTTATAGTTGCACAACCTTGGTCGAAAGAATCAAAAATAAAGTATTATGAAAATGGTAAAGATATAATCTATCCATCTATTATTCTTTATGCAATGCATACTAAGGATAAACTAATTCCAAAAGAAGTAAAGGCACTAGCACCTAATTTAGAAATATTATCTATAGTACCGACTACTGATAGGGGAAAACAATATCAATTAGATCGTGCTATTGCGTGTTACAATCAAAGAAAAGAAGAATGGCCACAAATGATTTCTCAATTTAATAATAAAGATCATTTTGAAACTTTTGACTTTTGTTCAATGTTAGTAGACAATGACACTGATTGTATTTTAAAGTACCTTGAAGAGAAAATTGGACAAGAGTTTTTCTTAAATGAAAAATTAGATAAAGCTCGTTTAATATTAAACACATATTATTCTGTAGTAGTTAATAACTTGGAGTCAATAAATGTATGAACAATATTTTACCTCAACTGGGTCTATTGGGTCTGCTGCTGAAGTATGGATAGATAAAGAAAAGAAATTATGTAAAAAGTTCTTTAAACCAGATAGTATTACTATTACAAATAAATTGCCTATATTTACAGAGTATGCAAAAGTAAAAGAACTATTTGATAATGAAATCTACTGGTCAACTAAATTAAAGTCTAAATTTGTATTAGAAACTTATGAATACGGAGAACTTGAAGATAACAAAGGCTTCTACTTAATACAAGAATATGCAGGTCCAGACTTACTAAGTTACAAAAATATTCAAGAAACATTTCCTGATGTTAAAGAACAGTTAATTGAAATGTTTCATCTTTTTAAAGAGCACAATGTTTACAAAAAGAATAATGCCAGGTGTAATTTAACTGGCAACAATAATCAAATAAAGGCATTTGACTTTAAATGGGCAGTGCCTAGATCTCCTGAGCACAAGAAGTTTGAAGTAAACAGTATAAACACTTGGCTTTCTAAAATTGACCACACATTACCTGAAGAATTATTATGTTTAGTATAACAGGGCATACTAGGGGATTGGGTAAAGCTCTTTGCGATAAGATACCAACACCTGTATTAGGGTTTTCTAGATCTAATGGTTATGATATTAGATTACAAGTTGATAGAAGTCGTATAATTGACGAAGTTAGTAACTGTGATATTTTTATTAATTGTGCATATTGCGGCGATGACAGTCAAACAACATTATTGTATGAGTTATATAGTAGTTGGAAAAACAAAGATAAATTAATCATTAATATTGGGTCAGAAACTACATCTGGAATAAAGAAAAAAGAATGGATGTATACTGCACATAAGTCATCATTGCACAAAGCATCAGAGCAACTAAGTTACTTAAACAACCCTTGTAAAGTTGTTAATTTTAAATTTGGATATATTGGAGTAGAACGTGTATTAAAAACATATAATCCAAAAGAATACATTTTGCCAGAGCATGCAGCACAATTTATATTAGATAATATTAACGCAGTTAAGCAATATCGGTTAACAGAACTATTATTAAGGCCTTAAAATGAAAATTGCTCTATACAGTTTGCCACGCAGTCGTAGCGAAGTACTATTTAATTATCTAGAGCCAATGGCATTAATGCTCGGTATGGAAGTTTATCGTCCTAAGAATGGCCAATATTACTATATTGATAACAGTGTTATATTGGAAAATACATTTTTAAAAATTGATAGCAGGACTAATAGTAATTTTCTAAAAACAATAGTATCTCAATTCTCAAGTTATCATTGGTTTATTACTACTAGAGAGTTTGAAGAGTTTTGTTTAAGTTTATCTTATGCTAGGCAAGTTAATAAGTTTCATGACACTTCGCAAGAAACTAGTTATAATACATTTGAAATTTCTTATAACGATTACACTTATACTAGAGATCTTTATCAAGCACATATTGATAATATAGCAATGATTACTCATTTAGCTGATAGCGTTAGTGTGATTGATTATAAAGACAGTATAGTAAATAATAGTGCAACAACTCATATTGAAAAAGATTACAAAGTCCTATGTTCTAATTATGCACAGTTTAGAGACTGGCAACGTATTGATTATATTTTAAGTCAGAATAGCACTAGAAAATGGAACTGTTGGTCAAGTCATCATACTGGCACTAGTTTACATACGCACGAATTATTTAATGACATTGTTAATGAAAGCGATTGTAATATGTGGTATAATGTATACGATAACGGAGACAGTCAGGACTGGCATACACACGACGGAGTAGATAGTTGCGGCACAAGATTTTTACAAATACCTAATAATTCAGGATTGTTTGAATTTCCATCAAGTAAAATAGCTAATTTACAACATACCCAAATAAATTTCTTACCAACTGATTTACATAGAGTTACTACTCATAATAACACTATTCCACGAATAACAGTTTCGTGGAATGTTAAAAATAAATATTGATAGAACAGGATATAAGATGCAAGAATTAATATGTTGGAATAACGGAACTTACAAACCCCTAGGTGAAGTTACACTTAGTATACTTGATTTTGGATTTATCCATAGCGATGCTACATACGATGTAATGAAGACCAGTAATAGTAAAATTCTATTTTTTGATAAACACTTAACTCGATATACTAACAGTTGTAATTATTTTGGATTTAGTCCAGTAGAAGACATTGAATCTATAGTCCAAGAGCTATTAGCAGTTAATAATATTACTGATGCGTTTGTTTGGGTATGCAACTGGAGAGGCACTCCCCCAAGCGGCAGTCCTCGAGATATGTCAGGACCCGACAACCGAGTTGTATATGTTAAGCCTTATTACGGTATAAAGGATAGTAGTATAACTTTAGGCATACATACTAAGAATACTAGAACACCAGACACTGTTGTTTCTCAAAAATTTAAAAACTTTGGATGGATAGAATTAACACAAGCTCAAAAATACGCAGACAACAATCAATTTGATAGTGCTATTGTATTAGACGATAACAGATTTATATGCGAAGGCCCTGGCTTTGGAATCTGTTTTGTATCTAACAATACTGTAATAACACCAATGCAAAACTGCTTAGACAGTGTTACTATACAAGTTGTAAATGATGTGTGTAACGGTTTAAATATTCCGTTTGTAAGAAAAAACATTACAGTTGAGGAAGCATTAGATGCCGACGAGTGTTTTATTTGTAGTACTAGCGGCGGCATAACTCCTGTGTCAAGTATCGAATGGCACAGCGGCTACAAAACAGAATTAACAAACAAACTAATTAAAGAATTTAAACAACATGAAACAAATTAGTAATAATATAAAATTAGATTACAACGATGTACTAATTGAACCAGCTCCTAGTTTAGTTACACTTACTCGAAAGATGATTGACATTAATGTCGATTACGGCTATTTCAAAGGAGTGCCTATAGTAATTGCAAATATGTTGTCTACAGGCACTTATAAAATTGCAAATATAATGGCAGAACATAATATACTTACATTTATACACAAAGAATATTCTGTTAAAGAACATTTGGAATATTTTCCAACATTAAAAAGACCAGAGCTTTGTGCAATAACTAGCGGAGTTCAGCCTAGAGATAAAGAAAGAACTATTGAAATATGTAATAGTATTACTCCTGGATTTATAAATGTCGATATTGCTAATCCGTATGCTAACGTACAGGGCATGATTGATACTATTAAATTATATAAAGAAAAGTTTCCCCATATCAAAATTGTAGCAGGAAATGTGTGCAACACTATAATAGTTAAAGATCTTGTAGATGCCGGCGCTGATATTATTAAAATTGGTGTAGGCCCAGGCGCAGCATGTAAAACAAGGACTGAAGTCGGAACAGGTATTCCTCAATTCAGTGCAGTGCTAGAAGTTGCAGATTATGCAAAACAGCTTGGTGTTAGAACAATTGCCGATGGTGGATGCGTAACAAGCGGCGATGTTTGTAAAGCGTTAGCTGCTGGTGCAGATTTTGTAATGATTGCAGGAATGGTTAGTAAAAGTTTAGAATGTGATAACGTAGTAGAAATAGACGGAACTCATTATGTTAACTTTTTTGGACTTGGCAGTAATACAATGTATAATCTTACTAGTCCTTCAGAACAAGAGTATCGTCCTAACGAAGGAAGAGATTTATTAATTCCGGTTACTGGCAGTATCGTCGATGTAATTAAACAAATCAAAGGCGCATTGCGCAGTGTATGTACATACGTCGGAGTTGACTCTGTGAGTAAGTTATATGATGCTGCTAAATTTGTAAGAGTTAATAGCATTGTTAATAGAAGTTTAGAAAAATATGAAAAATGAATCCGCATCTTGTTGAATTAAACATCACGGAATTATGTAACAGAACATGTAGCTTCTGTCCCCGTGCTTGGGACTATCCTAATCAAAATTTAAATATGACATTGTCTATAGCCGACTTAATTGCACAGCAATGTATTGGATTTACAGATAACATTCATTTAGTTGGACGCGGAGAACCGTTACTTCATCCGGAGTTTTTAGATATTGTAAGGATTTTTTCTAAAAACTTTAGTGTAAAAATTGTTACCAACGGTGATAAACTACATGACTATATAGATGAATTAGATAATATACTAGATTTACAAAGTAAAAATCACACAATAACTATATGCCTTTATGACGACGACAATCAATATAACCATTTTAAATTACTATATTCTAAATACAACGATGTTAAACTATATAAAACATATGACACTGGTAACAATTTAACAGATGATACTCTAGCTAAACAGCAATGGCTAACTAATAGAGCAGGAGCAATGCCAGTTAATAGATTAAAAAATAAAAATGCACCTTGTTATCTTCCTGTTAATAGAGTGTATATTGACTATGACGGTTCTGTAAATTTATGTTGTCATGATTGGAAGTATAAAACAGTTTACGGTGACATCAAAAAAACGTCAATTGCAACTATATGGAATAATGACTTACTTAACATTAAACGTAAACTAGTTGCCGGAGATCGTTCTTGTACAAACGAATGTTCGAACTGTGATGTAGTAGACGATCCTTTAAAATATATCTATAATGATTACTTAGATAAACAAAATTTAAGGATTATTCAATTACATGAAACTTAACTTTGATAGTAATATTGATTTTGTAGATCAAAATACTCGTTATATGGACATACTTTATAATGAGAAGAAAGAATTGTTTGATAACAAACAACACCGCTTAAATCAAGTAGTTAGTTTACTACCAAGTCTTGATATACCATTAGGATATATTATTGAAGCAGGTGTTTGGACTGGGGACATATATAAGATATTTCAAACTTATTTTGGTAAAGAGAGATGTATAGGGTTTGACATAGAACAATATATAGATGACGAATCTCTAATATACGGTGACTTTAGGAATATACATAGTAACTATAATATGGATTGTTCTTTATTTTTTAATGGACTAGGGTCTTGGAGAAATAATTACTCTAGTAAGTTAAGTGGGTTAGAATATGCTGTAACTAATTTAGTAATTAATGGATATTATCTTGACACAAATATTCCAGAAGATTTTCAATTTCCAGTTCCTGATTGTTTAGAATATCAATCAACTAATTTTTTTAATATATACAGAAAAATAAAATGATAAACTTTGCACAAATTTTAAAAAACGGTACTACAATAAGTAGTAGCGGTACTACAGGACCAGCTAAGATGGTTCTTAGAACACCTGATAACCTAAGGGCTTGCATTGATGTTGCTATTACTGCACAACAGCTTACAAAGCGTTCTAAGGTGCTTACAGTAACACGTATGACCCATGCAGGAGGCTTATTAACGCAAACATTGCCAGCATACAGTATAGGAGCAGAGTTTAAAGTACAACAGTTTAACGCATTTTCTTTCTTAAAAGACTTTAAAGATTATACACATACGTTCTTAGCACCTGCGCAAATGACAGCACTAATGAACACAAAAGGCTTTAAAGATTGTAATCTTACTGGTAAACGCATACTAGGCGGAAGCGATCCTGTTAGTTGGGAAATGATTGAAGCATTTGTAAGCAAGGGGGCAATTGTACAGCCTAACTGGGGAATGAGCGAAGTAGGACCTATTGTTATTAATATAGAATTTGATAGCATCGATAAGGTAGCATACTATAAAGATAAGTATCATAAAGGAACAATTTTAGGTGATACTGTATACTGCGATTATAAAATACTCGATACAGTTCTATATGTTAAAGGCCCTACTTGCATATATGATACTTGGTTTAAAACAAACGATATAGTAAGAGAATACGACAACGTATTATACTATCAAGGAAGGATAATTGATGAGACCATACTTTGAATACCTAACAGGTATAGACTTTAAGGAAGAAACTAGATCTAAGTTAGCCAGCTATGTTATGGAAAACTTAAACTTATTTGAAAGATCAGGCAGTAAACCAACAACAAAATACGGCAAGTATGACTGGAACTGGTTTTTGCCTAGAGATCATATGCCTAGAGAATTAATGGACGAAATTGGCAATAAATTTAAAATACCAGTAACTTATGAAATACTTGGACAGTCACAGTACACAGATGGAAAAATACATATTGATCGTATAGTTGAAGGAATTCCACCTAGAATATCTTTATTTAATTTTCCTATCTATCCGTTAGATCCTTCATTGTTTGGCCCTACTAGATTTTGGAAGTTAGCCGAAGGTTCATATATTGATTATGATAATGCTACATTTGACATGCAAGCTGAAGTTGATTATACAAAAAGACTACCGGTGATATTTAATTTACAAGAATATCATAATGCTGTAAACATGCGCGATGATCATAGATTCAATGCACAGTTTACAACTGACTTATCGTTTGATGAAGTAGTAAAATTATATGATAGCGGAGATTTATTCGAAGAATAAATTAAGCTTCTATAGCAATTTGTACCCAAGCAGTGCCTAAGTATACTACCGTTTGCTTCTTAGTAGCATTGCTACCACTTGGATCCCATGTAGCACCGTCTGCAATAGCAATCATGCCTTCTGCTGGTGTACCAGGTGCTGCTGTTAGTACTGCTAGTTTAGCGAAACCGTTAATGTCAAGTGTTGCCCCTGGGTTCCACTTACCGACGCCAAAATTACCACCTTTAAACGTTACCCAGTTTGATTCAACGCCGTATTGTTGAGTATTAGATTGCCATAACTGCAATGATTCGGTATTTGCTGATACCTTAGCTACACAATCGTCACCGTTAATTGGATCACTTCTATGGAACGCTAAAGTACCCATACCGTGTGTAGTGTCTGCAATAAGATCAGTTTCGGCAGTATATTTCAAAACTAGTGTAGGTACATCACTACCAGTTCGTGTAACTGTTGCATTTTGTGTGTCAATGTCGCCAACAATCTTACCGTTATTAGCATCAACTAATAGTCCTGAACCATCGTCAAACACACTACCTGTAACGTCACCAACAAGTGTACCTGTATGCGCCCCGGCAGCGTTACCAGTTACATCACCTACTACGCTAATGGTAGCAGTGCCAGTAAGTTGTGCAGCAGCAACAAGTCCAGTTGACGCATCAAATACTACAGTACTATCGTCTGCAATAAGATCGCCCATGATTCTTCCAACAGTAAGTTGGTTTTCTACATTAAGTTGACTAATCCATGCTTCGTTAAAATGCTTTGATGTTGAACCTAAGTTCCAAGTAATGTCTGTGTCTGGAACTAAATGTCCTTGTATTGCTCCGCCTATAACAAGTATATCACTACCAACACCATCACCTAAGTTAATGTTGCCACTAGCACTAATTGTTCCAGTAATATTAATGTTTCCAGTACCAGTAATATTGTTACCGTTTAAGTCTAGCTCACCACCTAGTTGCGGCGAGGTGTCAGCTACTACTGAGTCAATAGTATTAGCAATAGATGTAGTACCACCTGCTGTAGTACCATCGCCTATGTACAGTTGCTTAGTATCTGTAACGTATATTAACTCACCTGCTAAAGGTGTAATGCCTAATCGTTCTGCATTTGTGCCGCGTCTAACTTGTAAAGCCATTTAGAAACTCCTGGATGTTATCATGTTCTTCATTATATGTATTTATGCTTTTGAGCAAAAAGACTATTTCCGCTTTTTCATAAACTGCGCAGTACGCTTCTTAATATCGTATTTAACTTTCTCAGTATCTAATCGAAAGTTGATAGAGTCAATTGATTCTTCGTAATGTGCAAATAGTTCTTCTAATGCGGTTTCTATGTTTACATTTGGTTTTTTGAGAGATTTCTTAACATCGATCTCCCAAATTTTCCCGTCAATGAACTTTACGTTGATGCTATGCAAATATTCTATCGGCACAACATCAACGCTCAAATCATTAAAAATTTCAGGCCAAGTATCAATAACAGCAGCCGGCAGTTGTTTCTTTTTAGGCACTAGCTGCGGTTTTCTTCGCCGCGGCTTTTGTTTTTGTTGCTGCCTTCTTAGTTGGAACTAGTTCTTCAGCTTGTCTGCGTAAGTCTGCTGCTTCTTTGCTTAACCGATCTGCATCACTGCGGAACTTTTTAGCAAGCATGTCATCAGTAATTACACCTTCGTTAGTGTCAACTACTTCGTCCATTGCACCCATTTCACGTACAGGCGAGCCGCTAGTATAAGCGTCTGCTGCACTAGCGTTATTAGCTAGTTCTGGATTTGCTTCAGGCTTTGCTCCACCTAAGGCTAAATCAGCAATAGTAACACCTTTTTGTTCAGCAATAATTTTATTAAGTTCAGCTAAATTAATAGATGCATTATTGTTAGGGGTCATTTCTACTAGTTTACTAGCAACCTTTTGCATGCGTCCAGTTTTATGAAAACGTGCAAGCATATTACTACCATCGGATAGTTGTGCTCTTGCCATTGCTTCGCCTAGTTCATAAGCGTCTTGTGCAGTAGCTGAATCAATTAAGTTAATAAATGAGTCATGGTCTGCTGCATCTAAACTTTCAGTCATTACTACAATACAACTAGCCGCTTCACCAGGAACAACACGATATACAACACCGCATTTCTTTCTAGTTTGTTCAATTCGACCTACATGTTTTGTCTCTGCCATGTTATTCTCCTTTGGGTTGTTGTGCCTGTACTGCGTTTAGGAACAATTCTAATTTATTATAGATGGTTCCAACGGAAACCATTTCATTTGGTTTAAATGCTCCACGCTGGCTTGCTACGTCAATTACTTGTTTAATTGCAGTCAAGTCGTTAACGGTTAATTCCGGGGCTTCGGCTGCTGCTTCGGCCGGTGCTGCTGTATTCTCTACAGTAGCTTCTTTAATTTCTTCAGACATAGTATACTCCTAGTGTTGTCTATATATTTAATTGTATTTCAAATAAGGGCATGCCAAAGTGAAATAAGAAAGTTCTTTTGCATCTTCGAACCCCACTTTAGTCATACTTTCGATTGTGTTTGAGTTATTAACTCCAACGGATTTCCCTACGTAGAATCTGCCTTTAAGGTTTGATTCTATCCATTTCTCAATACTGGAGATCATATTGTATCGTGTAGGTATAAGAATATATTCGTAATACGGAGGTGGCAATTTCGCCATACGTATTTCAAAAAAGTTTAAAGGATTTGGTTCTTTTAACTTCAAGCCGCTTCCTCATAATGTGCTGTATGGCCAAAAGGCGCTTCTAAGTTTTTATCACGGTTGCTGTGAATAATAAACACTGTATCGCAGTAGTCTTCGTCGCCCCAGCTATCCCAAGCATAGCCATCTGTAAACATAAGGAACTTCTTAGGTTGAATATCATTATCTTTCATATACTCCCAGTTACACATAAACTCTGTGCCACCGCCGCCCATTAGTTCGTATTCTGTTAAGTCAGTACCGCTATCCGAACTAAAGTCTTCTTCGTTATATACTTGTGTGTCAAAGCACCATATTTTAATATTGTAGTCTGGAAACTCGTCCATAATACCTTTAACTTCACTTAGGAAGTCTCTGCCTTGTATTTCACCAATTGAACCTGACATATCAATACTAATACAAATATCAATTGTGTCTTGTACATTCATACCTGGCAAAATAGCACCGCTCATTTGTCCTTTACGTGAAGGACGAGCAAATGTATAATCACTTCTAATTGTGCTTTGAATTTGTTGACGTAGCAGTTCACGCCAGTTCATCTTAGGTTCTGTAAGATCCTTAAACATACGTGCAACTTCACCCGGCACATTGCCTGCACCTGATGTTTGTACCGCAGAGATCATATTTTCTTTAATCTCGTCTTTGATCTTTTTCAAATCTTCTTTAGAATAAACAGGCTGACTACTGCTTTCTTTACTAGTTGGATCATCTCCGCCGCCATTTGCAGGGGCGCCGCTATTACCTGGCTTACTATCATCGCCTTCCCAGTCAATATGCTCGTCTAACATTTCACCTAGTTGCTTTAAAAACTCTTCGCCGTTCTTCTTAGCGTCTTCATATAAGTCGTCATATACATCTTCACTAGACCAATTGTCATATTTAAAGTTTTGATAGCAATCAATAAATGTAGGCTTTGTACCAATACGATCTCGTACAAGTAAGTTGTTTACAATATAATCAGCAGCAATATTATAAATCATTGCATTGCGATCAAGTCTACGACCTAAGTGATCAAATACACAGTGTAAAATTTCGTGTGCAATAACAAACTCAATTTCTTTGTTAGACATTTTATTAAAGAACTGTGTATTAAAGTACAAGTTACGACCGTCTACTGCGGCAGTACCTAGCCACACATCTGCACTTTTAATTTGCAAACGGGTAGCCATATTGCCAAAGAATGGATGGCGTAACAACAGACCTACACGAGCAATAATAATTCGATCAAGTACATCTAACCGCATTTCTGCTAGTGCTTCTGGAGTAATGTCTGGATCGGGTGTCCAGTTTTTTGTACCTTCTACGCTCATAATATCTTACCCTTTGTTGTTTATGTTACTATTATAACATTGCTTTAACATTGTGTCAACCAAAGAAAAGGCGAACAGTAGTTTAATACTGTCCGCCCTATATGACTATGCCTGTTGAGCAGCAGTAATGTACTTACCAAATCGCTCATGGAATTCATCAAAACATTCTACTTCATCTGGGTCGATTGGTAGTGAATATTGTGTAAGAGCAAGTTTGATGCCCATTACAACTAGTTCTGTTTCGAAGTTATCCATTGCAAAGCGTAGGAAGTTATTTACTTTGTCGTCGAACTTCTTATCACCTTTGTCTGATGCTTCTTTAAGTTCGTAGCAGAGTGAGACAGTCAAGGAATACATGGCACTGATTTCTTTTGCCTTCATCTCCTTTACTTTGCCGTCCAATATTTCTGTTGGATTAGGCATAGTCGACGCTACTTTACGGTGAGCCATAAATTTCACAGCAAGCCCTTCGCCTACTGCGCCACTAACTAAATCAGTAGTGGTATTCTCATCGTCGTCATTGTCTTCAATTAGTTCGGAAACAAACGACCATGAACGTGGAGTAGCAAAAGAACGACTTGGACTTTTAGGATCAAAGTCATATAAGTCTTTCTTTGCAAATGTCAAATAACCAACAACATCAGTGTGTACTTTGTTGTCGATTGCCCATTGAAACCAGTCATCAAAGCTGGGTACAAGTTCTAAGTGAACAAAACGGTTAGCTAACGGAGCAGGCATTCTATATGTAACGCCCTTGTCTGCTTCTCTATTACCGGCTGCCATAATAATAACATTATCTGGTAGTTTGTATTTGCCTACTCTACGGTTAAGAATCAACTGGTATGCTGCCGCTTGTACACTTGGCGCTGCCGAGTTCATTTCGTCTAAGAATAGTACAATAGTATCGTACTGTGATGCTAATTCTTCATCTGGTAATTCTTCAGGTGCACCCCACACCATTTTACCAATAGTAGGATCAAAATACGGAATGCCTTTAATATCTGTAGGATCCCATAATGATAAACGAATATCAATTAATAGTGAGTTATTATACTCTTCTGTAATTTGTGAAACAATGTCCGACTTACCAATGCCCGGAGGCCCCCAAAGAAACAACGGACGTTTCTTTTTAAAAGCACGTCTAATGCTTTTCTTTGCGTTATTTGGCGTTACGGTACGTAGTGCTGTATTTTCCATAGTGTGTATTACCCTTTTGTATTAAGTTATCAGTGCCTAGCTTTAAACTATACATATATAATAACACTATTTTACTAAGGTGTCAACCTCTTATTTACTTTTTAAGAGTAAAAGATTCTCCACAACCACATTGTGCATCTTCCCAAGGGTTCTTAAATTTAAACCCAGAGTTAAGTCCTTCTGTTGTGTAATCTAGTTCTGTGCCATCAATCATTACTAG
>MEHZ011252616.1_pt1 | contig 19247 bp, 15 predicted proteins | sample 897221 | NCBI WGS metagenome assembly MEHZ01 (sample SAMN05514161, study PRJNA337945) | marine metagenome | isolation source: marine surface water | place: Arctic Ocean | collected 2007-12-13
GGCGCATTTGATTCAAGTCAATGTAGCCGCTAGCCCAATCAAGTCGCCCAAGCCTATTGCTGTTGTGAACTCTCTTCATAATTACGCTGGGTTCGATATTACCGAGTAGCAACCCGCTCTCGTACCACTCTTTCCTCGGTGCTGCCACTTTCTGTGCTTCCTGAAAGAGTCCATTCGGCAAATTAGGATGAAACAGTCCTAATTGCTCTGCCGACATAAGTGCGACGCGAAAAAAGTCAGTATTTTTCTCGAATTCAGTAATCATATTACCGAGAAAAAACTTTGCGTTTTCGATAGGGTCGATAGGGGGGGATTGAACGGTCAAGCCACTCATATGTTGAATTAAATTCGAAACCAACTCTTTAATGATGTCATTTTTTTTTCCGAATAGGTTGTGAATAGTTGGTGTTGATACCCCCGCTTCTCTGGCAAGACGGTTTATCGTAAAGCCCTCTATCCCATCTGTCGCGATTAGGTGCACAGCAAGGTCAAGAATTCGCTGCCGACGCAACTTTTTATTAGCTTGGCGAGCGATGTTTCCACGAGCTATATTTCCAGAAGCGATATTTCCAGAAGCGATGTTTCCACGATCTATGTTTTCACGATCTATGTTTTCACTATCTATGTCTGAGTTTTCCATGATGATCTCTATACCGCGTTCGGCCCTAAGGGTTAGCCCCTGCATGCCGGAGCAAGTTTAACTCCTTAATTTCTTTTAAAAAAGCAAACGTTACTTCTGCTTGCGCTCTCTTTCCCGCAAATTTTACTTAACAACAAATTTATATATCACTAAAATTTAGTATACAGTAAAATCTGATAATATTCGTTGATACCTACAAAAAAATTGCCTGATAGGAAAAAACTGGACGGTCAAATTAGCGTGAGTGATTAGCCCTGTCATCATTAGTCCAGTTGCTATGTTAGGGTTTCTCGCCCCAGGAGGAATCGATAAAGGGTAAACGGTTTACAGAACAACAGATCATTCCGATATCGCACGAAACAACAGTCAGGGCTATCAGTGTCCGAATGTGTCAGATCAACCGGCCAACATCGTTGATGCTAACCGGTCAGGATCATTGTCGTTCAATCTCGTCCATTGCCGAAAATGACTCGCTGTGACAATGGAACGGCGTGCACAAGTAAAGCAATGTCCATCTGGCGTGAAGAAACAAATGTCAGACTTGGTTTCATTCAACCCTACGAACTCAAGCAACCGTTCTGCGATGACATCACTCTGTCATAAAACAGGTAGGCAAACGCGCTGATTCGAAACTCAGAATTTCGCTCGATAAGCCCTGTTGTAGAAGCTGTCCACAGAACTCGTTCTTCTGCACAACCGACCAGGTCAAAAGTGTTAATTATCGCAAGCCAAAACAGCGTTTACCGTATACGTCACTTCGCGTCCTAATAAAGCGTGGCCAGGGACGCTGAATCCCAATCAGCCAGTTCGTTATGACGCCCTTGCCTGATCTTCTGCGCCCAATCAGGGTCTTGCAGCAACGCTCGACCTACCGCAATCATATCAAACTCACCCCGGGCGAGACGTTCTACAGCGAGTGATATCGGCTGCGTCTTAGACGATTCACCCTGAAAACTGCCAATAAAATCAGACGACAAGCCAACGGAGCCAACGGTGATAGACGGCAGTCCGGTGAGCTTCTTGCACCAGCCCGCAAGATTTAAGCCCTGGTCACCATCTATCTCAGGATACTCTGCCTCCCACCAACGGCGCTGGCTGGCATGCAAAACGTCTACGCCTGCGTCAACAAAAACCTTTAAGAAAGATTCAAGCTCTGCCGGAGATTGCGCGAGACGCGCACCAAAGTCTTGTTGCTTCCATTGAGACCATCGCAAGATGATCGGCATGTCGTTACCAATCTGTGATCTGCACTCTGCAATGACTTCACCGGCAAACTTTGCACGCTCGACTAGGCTTCCGCCGTACTTGTCGGAACGGGTGTTCATCACCCCCCAAAAAAATTCATCAATCAAATAGCCATGTGCACCGTGTATCTCTACGCAATCAAAGCCCAAGCGCGCAGCTTCTCCGGCGGCGTTAGCATAGGCCATGACCATGTCGGCAACCTCGCTATCAGTGGGTTCCGGTTGAACTTGTGTCCCGGTATGGCTACGCCCAGAAGGGCTGTCTGACGTGGCTTCAGGTTCGGGGCCTGTGCCTGGCAGGCGCATCATACCGACATGCCATAGCTGCGGACCTATTTTAGCTGGCGTTTGATGTGTTGCTTCAACGACCCCCGACCAGCCTTTTAAAGCAAGTTCTGCATGAAAATTGGGGACTTTTGCATCATTAGAAGCTCCACCTCTAGCAACAGTAGTACCTTCAGTGAGCAGTAATCCGACGTCTGCGTCGCCACGTCTCTGGTAGTAAGCCGCAACGTCTTTTCCGGGGACTCCATCGGGCGAAAACGAGCGGGTCATGGGCGCCATCACAATGCGGTTAGGCACGGTCATCCCACGAATAGTCATGGGTTCAAATAGCGAGTCTAAATCAGACATTCAAAGGTCCTTCGTTGGTTAAAGAGGGTTTAGCCGAACGTGCTAGTCAACGGATTCCGTTGTACTGTTTATTCAGCAAAGGGCGCGCAGCATAACCAAGAATGCCAAATACTTCATTCACACCTGAGGAAAAACCAAAATTCTGTGAAAGATCGCTGTGCAGCGGCAACTGAAGCGATTCGCCACGGTTGCTTGCGCGGAGGATGTCGTCGACCAGTGTTATCGTCGGTGGGTGCATAAGCATAAGACAAGCGTGGAGGATCACGCGGTCTTGACCCGTTCCGGTAGCACAGTGCCGACCGACATGCCTTGACCGTAATGCCCTGACCGTAATGCCCTGACCGTAATGCCTATTGGGTCTTCTAAGTCAGGGGGTTGATGCGACAACACAATGGATGTTTTCTTGTTCCATCGGGGTCGCGCCATTAATACTAAACCAAGAACTAAAGGAATGAACGCGCGGGGTTTTCTACGTTCCCGCTCAGCCCTCAGCCCTAATCACAGATGTTGGTCATTCAATCAGCTAACCAACATCTGTTAAAAAGACCTCGACACCGCCGTGTTTGCGGCGCGCTCATAGCCGTATTCAGGCGCTACATTGCACTAAGACGCCAAACCTTAATCAGACTTGCTATAGAATCTTCTAAAGAATCCGCGTAAAAGGCCTGCCACTCTTTATCACTCTCGGCTTTTGATTGAAATTTACCCCAGGCTTCCCAGCTCGGAAAGGTCATCTCGTAATGAACATCGCCAAGTTCGTCAACAAGGATGCCAATGCTTGCCCCCATACGCTCATGCATCGCCTTGGATTTCAGGGAAAGGGCTACAAAATCCTGAGTTTTAGCTGGCTCGACGTCCCAACTAAAAACCACCGAAGCAGGTTTCGTTTCAGCGACAGTCGCCATGTTAAGCATATAGGTCCCACTGATTTCTGCTGTTCCCTGATCGCTCGCGCGCTGCCAAAAGCTTAACCAAGCCTTATTCGTCGCGGCTGCATCCTGAAAACGTCCCCAGGCGGCCCAATCTGTAAACGACACGACGTAATGCATATCCCCTTGTTGGTCAGTAGCAATAGAGACAGATGCACCCATTGTTTCATGGATCGCTTTTGCTTCCATGCCATTTTTGAAAAGTTGGTTACTATTACCCGGTATTGCCGACCAGATATTAACGACGGCAACATCAGCCTGTAAGTGTGCGCAAGCGAGCATCAGCCCAATGAATAGTCCTATTTTTTTCATCTTTTTTCTCGTTATCTACGGGCTAACCAATAGAGCATTGTGTCAAACCCTACACAAGGTTAGTTCGATTTTGGTTAGCCAATAACCAACCGCTAAACGCCAGATCATTTTGCGCCGACAGAACATTATGTTGGCTAATCGTCTATCACCAGGTCAGCCAACAACCACAAACCCTGGTACCGGTTAACCACGACTATCCACACGGCTCCACTCTTTAATAAAGCAAGCAGGCAACCGAGCTGATGCGGCACTCAGACCTTGGCCCAAAAAGCGCTGTTAAAATTCATACTCTCACCGACTCTGTTCATTGGTGGTCAGCGGTATAGCTGAACCAGATGGGCCCAATGGCGTCATTACGATCAAAGGCCTCTCAATCATGCACGACGATCAAGAAACCAATATTTTGGTTCCACCTTCCCCTTGCCCGTGGAACCCACGGTGTTGGTGGAGCCATTACTGACCTAACACCCGAACAGGAAGCCGGGCTTATAGCATTTGAGGAAAGGCTCGATTCACTGCTCAGGTTCATGGAAGAGATCTCACCAGAGAAATGGATTACCCTGGGCGGCGAAAAAAATGGCGGCAGATACCATGGGGCGACTCACCGATGAAGACGGCGGGCCTGCGCTTGAAGCAGACTCAAAAGCTTGGACGCCATGAGGAAACTAATTTTTTTTGACTTATTTCGGTTACCCGCACTGCGCCCCTCAACAGGAAAGTAATCCACGTTACTTAATTATCCCGTCAATTAGCGGACGCTTGTTCCGACCGTCCCTTCTAGAACAGACTTAACACACTTGTTTCTGCTGTGGCGCGGGTTGAGGGTCCATCGCGTAATTCTTTCATCCTCCACGTCGATAAAGGAGATGAACAATTTATGTTTCATTGCCGCATCAAGTAGCGTCGTTAAGGTACTTTTTTGTATACGTGAGCGGTGCGCCAGTTCTGAACTAGACAGGGGCAAGTTGCGCTGGGATAATAATTGCTCCCAGATTGACAATTCTACCCTAATTAGCTGGCCTGACACTTCACGTAAAGGATCATCGCCTCTTTCACATATTAAACAGGTTAGACCTAAGATCTGTCTTGAAACACTCAGCTTTATTAACGATTTTCCCCACTCGTGGGGCGTTCGAGCTCTCATACAAATGTCCGCTATATCCTCAGTGAGTGATTCACTCGGATATAAATAGCCGTCTATTTCTGTGCAACGACCGTTGTCCAAGTATCGGTTGATTGATCTCTGAATATAGGAGGGGTCTTCGGTAACGCTGTTATTCAAAAACTCGCGGGTGACAGGGTTGTTCCAACCGAACCATTGTTCTAACAGCCGGTTTTTGATGTGCGCTGCGCGATAGCTCTGGCGGTTTGTTGTCTGTGCGACATTCAGTTCAGTTAGGAACCTTTGAAGCCCATGGAAAACGGGTAGACTGATCTTGTGGTCTCGTTCGACAATGGGTTGAATCGAGTCTTCTTGGGCCGTACAAGACTTGTTGTGTTGACTTTTTAAGTTCATGTTTTTCTTTACAGGCGCCTTTTTCATTTTGTTAGATAACACACCGGTCAGGAGGTGATGGGGGACGGCTGTTCCCTGGCAGCCCTAATGTTAACCTCAGAGGTCCTTGGAGACCAAGCTTAACCATTGAGATTTTCGCCCAAGATCAAAAGTGGTTCCATCAACCATCCTAGCAATACTTTCCGCCTTGGTTTCCTCTAGGCTCGCTACAGTTCTCACCGCCCGATCAGGAGCCAACACATCTGGATACTGAGCTCATAAAACACTCTCACTCTCACTCTCACACTCACACTCACACTCACTGACACGTTCATGCATCATTAGTGATTACGAGATCACCGGGTGAAATAGCGTCATTGATATCATTTATTACTTCGAACAAGTCTTGTCCTGTCGGGTGAATTTCGGATCATCTTTCCCGTGCGTTGGGGGGCTTGCCATAACTATTTTCATCTGCTGAAATTCGGGTTAAACATGTTCGGAAAAGCCGATGGCCGCTATCATTCCCAAGTGCATCAGTGAGGTGACTTCCTCATGGTTATCAAGCATTCTGGGAACTCAAATTATAGCTTTTAATACCAGCACCGTCGCTGGGGGTCATCTTGCAGATGTCTTCAGAATCCACGACATCCTATACGCCGACAGCCCATCACTCCTTCCTCCGTCACTCATCATCAAAATCGCTTGCCAGAAGGAGGACCATAGAACGATTGCTGCTAGCAATAACGCTTATTTGCGAGAAGTACTTTTTTTTGAAAAACTCGCCGTTAAGGTGCCACTTTTTACACCGATACTTTACAGCGTGCTCTATGACAACACCGTGCGGTGTGAATTTTTTTCTATTATCATGGAAGACCTAAGCTCTCATTCGACGGTTTTTGATCAATTAACCGATCAGCCGAAGGAAGCAGACATACGAAAGATCATCTTGGAACTGGCTGAGTTTCACGCTCTCTTTTGGGAAAGCGATACGCTCAACCTAGATTGGATTGGATTTCCGGAAAACAGCTATAAATTTCCGATGCATGAAGCTGCACTGGAGTGCGAAGATAATATCGACACTTTTGCTGTACTGTGGGAGAACGCTTTTAAGCAACGTCCTTTTCAGCCTAAATGGCCGTCTTTGGAGCCCATGACCAGACTCATCTGTGATGGAAACGCAGAGCGACTATTATGCCAAATCTACAAAATCCTGAGCCAAAGACCTCATACACTGCTGCACACCGATTTAAGAGGGAACAACTTATTTAGAACGAAACCCCAAATCGGGGAGCCCAGCGAAATCACTTATATCGACTGGCAGCTAGTGTCTCGAGGGCCCCCTGGCCTGGAGTTCAGCCAAGCATGGCAGCACTCCATCCCCCCCGTGGTCCGACGAAAAGACCTCGACTTTTTAAAGCAATATCATCAGAGGTTGACGGAAATTAATCCCAAAGCAACCGCTTATACCTACCCAATGTTGCTGGAAGACTATCGCTTGGGTTATGTCCTCTGGTGGATGACACTGATCACCCTGGGGACAGATGTTCTTAAAATATTAGAGACACCTGAAGGAAGAGAGACACCTGAAGGAAAAGAGGCCAAGGGTTGGGGAACAACGATGCCGTATATGTATCAGGCTATAGAAGATCACGACTGTTACGGTATGGTCAAACGTCTCCTTTCTTTCTCGAACTAAAAAACAACGAGAGGTTCGATTTACTCCTCCCACCCCTCTTGACTCGAGGGCTACATCCTCATTGATAGATACCTTAAATTTCTCGATCGGGCCGCGTCTCGAGTATGCCTTCGGTTTCGGGTCTTCTTGTTCTTCTACTGGTTTTTGAGGTACAACATGTTCACGCAGTTTACTGTTGTACGGAAGGCCGCCCCGCGAGAAAACCCCATGGAACCTGGCCAGATTGGCCCTTGGTCTGGGTACCAGGGCCGCCAAGCGCCCTATGAATTCCATCGGGCGAAGTGGGGCCGCCTCCGCACGGCATGTGAAGTTCCGTCGTCGTACAGCGTCTTCACGGCGATGACGACATTGCCGTTATTGGCCAAAGACAATCTTCTCTCTGCAATGGCGGGCCGAGTGATATATCGACACAGCGGAACGCCGCCCGGACGCTCAAGCTTCTTGCGCACTGACCATACAGACCGCCACTGAAACCTCTGTCGATCAAGCCCCGCATTGGTCGAAACTGAGTTGGGCAGCGCGGCATAAGCGTGTATTTGTTATAGATACTTGTGTCTGTCCGCTGTGCGGCGACACCCTGGGCGTGATAGCAGGTGTCACCGACCAAGCCAGCAAGATAAAACCAAAATGAGCAGTGAATAAACCACGATTTTTCAATCGGGAGTAAACCGTCATGTGACCTTAGTTTTGCGGTCATCGTGCAAGACTTTTCCCAACCAAATACCTGTTTACAAATTGACACTTTCAAATAAAATAGTCATCGAAAATCCGTTCAAAAAAGAAAGACAGGAGCGGCTTTGATGACTTAAAAAAAGGGTTAATGTGAAAAATTTAGGCTGGGCGGTTCTGCTAGTACTCTCCACGTCAGCATGCGATTTCGATTTCGATGACGATGACAGAGACGATTATGAAGAGTGCATGGAAAAAGTGGGTGCTACGCCAGAGAGTTGCAAAGACGACGACTAACGTTTTTCTAACAGATGGGGAAAGGATACATTTTGCACTCTGTCAGCAAAACACATGTTTGTTACAGAGCATGGTTATCGTGTCGGCTATAACCAAGATTCCGATTCCGATTCCCATTTGAATACCTCCCTGACAGGCGTCAATGTAAATCACCCCCGGCGAAATCCGATTGCGTCATCGGGAAGGTGCTGAAATAAGCCTCGCATCGCAAAACATTTATGCTGTTGTCCTGAGAGTCTCGGGCCGATGGGTTTATCAGGGAGGGAATAATGAATCGACATCTTTCGTTTGGAGCTTTTATATTATTCGCTGCTTTGCAAGTCGGGATGACCCAGGCGGCGGAGGGACCGCGGACAAAGCAATGGTTCAACGAATTTGACTATCAGAAGGATAAGGGCAGCGACATTGGCTTTAAGAGCATTTCTTCAAGGTATTATTTTGCGCCGCAATCTTACGCTGGGGTTTGGGACGAGTTTGGCTATTTAGATACAGACAGCAAAGTTGAGCTCGCATATACCGACGATGACGTTGATGATTTTGTCAGCGCTGGAGCGGAGGTGTTTGTGACCGAAAAGTGGTTTATTGATGCAAGCGCCCAGGATTTAGCGCATCTCGATAATAATTACTTGCTGGGCATTGGTTACTTACACGGCGAGAAGCTTAAGGTGACGCTTTATCACCAAGAAGCCGAGCGTTCCGTCACGGGACTTAAAGCTGAGTACAACCATATGCTCAATGATGTTGATTATCTTGGCGCGACCCTCGAGTCGCAAAACGGCGATGAGTTGTGGGTTCTGTCGAGCCGATACTTTAGACAAATGCGGAATAATCAATACTTCAGCTTAGACATTGAGCATATTCAAAGCAAAGATAAGACTGTAGGGGACGATTCGACCAGTGTCCTCGTTAATTATTACTTCGGCACTTACTTTGCATTAGGTGCAGGTTCAGCTGATTCTGATGTCGTTCTGCAAGCAAAATTCTTTGTGAGTGATGATTTTTATCTCGTAGGTCAATACACAGACGTCGATGACGGGGATGTTGCCCAACTGTCTTTGGTCGCTCAGTTCTGATGTTATCGCGCAAGACGCGCGCGTGGTGTAGGTAGGCCCCGTCCTTGGATTATAGTTGTTGCATGACTTCTGAAAGGCAACAAAAGAAGTCCATGGGGTAATTTTTCGGTAGAGATACAGTAATAACAATCACCCCACAGTAGTCGATCAGCGAAGGGGTATAGTGGTTAGAAAGAATAACCACGCTTTTCCCACCCTGAGAAAAGTATTCTGGTTCCAGCCAGTTAGCTGCCATCTGCGTTAGCCCATCTGAACATGTGTTGTGTGCTCGGAAATTTTGGCTCAACGATTGAAAACTTGGTGATTTGCCCCTCGAATCCAGACGCTGGCCGAATGCGACCGTCACCGAAGTGTAATCAGTGCGCTGGAGTTCAGAATAGTGTCGTTTGTTGGTCCGTCAAATTTGACGGCGGTGAGCGGTTCCGAGGATTATCCGGGGACGCCCAGTCGACCTGATCCAGCCCCGGTAGCTTCAGTAGCTTTTGGATGACGTCAGGACGGTGCGACGCCTCGCTCTTTAATGGACGCAAAGATTCGAACCGGCCCACTACACATTTCACACTTCTCAATATCCGACGGCGGCCCCATCAACACCAAACACCTGCTTGAGCCTCTGCGCCCATCCGAACGCGGCCCTGTCTCGAGTAGGCCCTCGGTTTGGGGCTCTCTTGTTCTTCGGTGCCGCCACACAGCGAACAGACAGAAATATCTATATCAAATAACTGCTTAATCCGCGCTGCTCAGATCAGTAGCGAGCTTGGCAGTGGTTGATCGACAGAGGTTTCAGTGGCGGTCTGTATTGTCGGTTTCTTTGATTTGTCGCGCGGTGGTTTCGCTGAACCAGGGACCACTGCTCGCCTGAATGACGAATTGGGCGCAAAGCCGCCCTAATTCTATAAGAGTATCCAGTCAGATTGGACAGAAGTCTCGGCACCAGCGCTGCTAATCGGGCAAGAAAGTCCGCAGGAGTGAACAGAATATGAATGGTGCCATCGTGGAACGGGTGCTTGAGTTCGTAGCTCACTTGTCAGGAGGAGGATACCGAGCGCCGCTTAAATCAGGTCCGGGCCGGCCTGCCATAAAGCATTCAGCGTCAGTATCCATGCCGTCCAGCCAACCGGTGTTTAGTAACACGACGACGCCACTTTCGAGTTGCACCTTAGCCGTCTTTGCTGCGCGCTCTCTTCCTGACTGGCTAACGGCGATGCCCTCTGAAAGTGGGTTTTTCTAAAAAATTGTCATGTCGAGCAGGATGCCACGAATAACGATGGGTGGAAGATCGTGAATCGAAAACTTGGTTAGACCTTTAGGCGTTACAAAATCGCTAGCGTGGATACCGTTATAGTAGACATGGTCTTCACCCATATGGCCCAAGATGCCGCATCCCTGCAGTGTTTCTTCAAGATTCCCCATCTCCTTGATATCTGATTCGGCAATTTCCGACGGCAGTGACAGCTATTCAAGCGAGCTGATTTTTTTCTCGAATCTAACCAGCGCCTGCCCCATCTTTTTTTAACGAAGCCTTGCTGGTTTTTTCTATACTTGTCTTGAACCGAAGCTCAATATCGTCTTCGTTAGCAGATAGTTTTTTCCCGATCAGGTTTCGTGTGTTGGCTGATTTTGCTAATTCAACTAGCAACCAAAGCTCCCTCTGGTTCTTGGCAATAGTACTGATCTCGGGAATCATAATACCTAGTAGGCTCTAGTGGATTTTTGAACTCTAACTCGAGGAATTTGCCTTCGTGAGTCTGCCAAAACTCTCTCCGATATTTCTTTTCGATCTTCTTCTGGGCAGATTGACCAGTGAGTTTCAATTTACCCTTTCGGTATTGATCATAAATTCGCTTACGCAGTAGGCGAATTTCGACGGGTAGTTCTTGGTTATTTATTACTGGATCGCCATGTACGGGCAAAGCTTCAACATCAACGGATATAGTCTTTGCGAAGCCCCTCATTGGGCTATCAGACTGCTTCTGGTTGCACGTTTTGAATGCGGCGACGAAGTTGGTAAATTCATCATTACTGTCGAGGGCCAAAGGCACGAGATGATCGTTTGTCAGTTCTTTAGAGTGAAATTTGTCACCACAAAACAAACATCTGGGTAATCTCGTTTAAGTACCTTTCCAAGTAATTTCCGCGGAATCTTGCTCCTACATTTCCTTGTTCTATATTGAAAGCGGTCTTCCAGCAGTTGCTCCCTTGGGTCTTCCTAAAGTTTTCCTGAATGTCCTTTTTGCCAGGACATTTCAAAACCCTTGTAAACTCGATTCCTGTCAAGGTTAGATGTCCTCAAGTACCTTTCGCCTTTTATCTTTATAACTTCTGGGGTCTATTCACACGTAAACATAGTATATGTAAACATAGTAATCACTCGTTCGACATTGACTACCGGACTAACAAGTAAAACTTCGGTAATAATTTCACTCAAAGAGTAATGCCTACGGGCGACAGCTTTTAACCATTTCGTCTTAGGGGGCATCGATCGTTGTCGAACTTGCCCGCATGAACGAGGTATTTATCATAATCGCTAACGGCTAGATCTATTGCTCGCTCTCAGAGGACGCCATCTTACTAAACTGAAGTTTTAGCTCAGCCAGCATAGGCATGATTAACTTAGACACTGCTGGTCGCTCTGATTCACACAAGGTAATGGGGCGGGTTACTTGAATTGCGGCGACGCCGATTTTAGCAGTATAAATACCGGCGCCTAAACCCTGTGCGAAGGCAGAAAAGACGGGTACTGCTACGCCACCAGTGGCGAAGCGTTGCATTAGATGATCCATCGCCAGCTGACTGCCGCCCACGTATACCGCATGCGTCGCTACCATTTTCAGCACGCGGGCGCGGTTGCGTAGCGTGGGGCGTACGCCATAAACCTGAGCAACATCCTCAATCATCTTCAGATTGCGCCAAAACACCAGGGCGATGTCCAGGGTGGCCCAGGGGCTCAACGCAATGGCGGTGCCTGTCTGTAAGCTGTGGGCAGAAATACGCCGTTCGGCCTCTTTATCGAGCGGGCCTAAAAACACTCGATCGATGTGAGCAACCACTTCCATATCATCACTGTAATCAGGCAAGCTATCCAGGCAGCGCTTCAAGTAGGCCGCTTGGGGTTTGTCGGCATAGAACGCCCGTAAACTGATCAGCAAATGTTGGGCGCCATCTACGCCCCGACTTTGCCGCAATTGATCTGCATGTTCCTGAATGCCTTGCAGGGCATCAAGACTGCCACTGTCAGACCTGTAGTTTTTCAGTAATCGTAGGCCAAGCACAAACGTCGTGCCTAGCAGGCCTAAAAATGCGGCTGCCAATACCCAGTGTGTAGCACGTAGTTCTGCAATGACGCTGTAAACCTCCCAGCCAACCAATGCCGTAAACACTGCCGCCACAGCAATTAAAAGTGCCCTCAGACCTTTTATGGGGATGGCTTCTAGCCTGATATTGGAGTACTCATCAACGTTGGGTAGCCGTTCGCCGGCGGTGATGGCCTCAGGCGCGGTGTTCAAACTGGAGGAATCATCAGGGGTAAACAGGCGAGCATCCCGTGTTTCAATCGGTGTTGGGCCTTGGTCCTCGATATCAATGAGCCCCCCGACTTTGTCTGGTTTTTCCGGCAAATCGCTCACTTACACTTATCTCCAATCAACGCATTGAGCACCGTATCAAGGCGTATGTGGGGAATGGCATCCGCGTTCTGAGCCGAGATGCCCTTGGGCGGGTTGAACGCGGGAATCTTCCAGTCTAGGTAGGGTTGCCACTCTTCACCTTTTGGCAGGCGGTTTGGAATGGTAGGGTGCACATATCCGATGGGGTTGCCGGCGGTATCAGCGCCAGTAAGCGCCTGATCACCATTCTGTCGCACCTCGCTAGAAGATCTGACCGCTGCAATGGCTTCACAGATAGGTTCAACACCCTCATGCTGTGCGCTCTTGTAGGCTTGGCGCACTACCAGCGAAAGCAATTGCCGCACTGCATCGTGATCTTCAGACAAGATCTGGTCGACCTTGGTTGCGCCGAACACAACCTTGTCAATTTTATGCCGAAATAACCCCATGATCGCGCCCTGACTGCCATAGGAAAAGCTGTCACTGATATTGGCCAAGGCTTGGCGCATATCGTCAATATACTCGGGGCCGCCATTGAGGGCGTTGACCACATCGACCAGTATCAGTTGGCGGTCGATGGTTTTAAAGAAGTTTTTGTAGAATGGTTTAACCAGTTTTTTTACGTACTTTTCATATCGGCGTTTGCACAGATGGTAGTAGCTCTGCTTGGATGCCTTTTCTAGTTGACCCTGGGTATAACTCGCTCCGCGAAGCAGGGGAATAAACATCAGCAGTTCTTTATCATCGATCTGACCCGGTATAAGGAAGCGACCAGGCTGTATGAGACTGAGGCTGTTGGTGTTGTCTTTACAGGCCATCAAGAATTGTTTGAACTCGTCGCAGAGCTGCTTTAATTGGTCTGGACTCACTGTTTCAAGAGGGTCCAACTGTTGTAGTTTTTCCAGTAGAGGGCCAAGCAACTGTTTGCGGGGTTCCCGACTGTACTGGGCGCTGCATTGGGCGACCCAGCGTGAATAACTCATGTCCATCAGGGGCAAATCCAGCAACCATTCTCCCGGGTAATCCCGGATGTCGATAAACACGGAGAAATGGTCGTTAGAAAAAGGATTTAATTTGCTACTTTTTTGGGCCAGCTTTAGCTTTAGCTCTAGTGAGCAGCCGCTGATATCGTCCGTAGAATCCGGCCACTGCGGTTCTGCATTAGCAATAGTGCGATAGGACTCCTCATAATCAAAGGTCTTGAGGTCTGTATCTTCTGGAGGGTGCAGCTTTACGCCCATCAGTCGCTCGGTGAGCACCGGCGCAAATCCGGGTAAATTAGCTGTGTCATGATTGAGCAACTGGTTAATCAGGCTGGTAATAAACGTGGATTTTCCGCTGCGACTTAGCCCGGTTACGCCAAGGCAGAAACGTTGTCCGCGAAGCCTTTGGTAGGTGTGGCTCATGAGATAATCACAGCCTCTGTTTCGCAGGCTTGGCACCACCAAAAGCTCTGGTGATTTTCTTTAGCATATCGTCCAGGCTGAGCTCGACAATAAGACTGTGACGCCAGAAGCCCAGCAACGTGATGCTGCGCTCGCGGGGTACCCAGGGGAATGCGATCGCGGCGAGCAAAAAGGCCAGTGATCGCCGCCGTTGCTTGTCGCGGGTTAATTCGGTGTCGCCCACCACGATTCCTGACAGCCTGTTGAGGTTCATTGCAATTCCATGCGATGCCCTAATCGCCTTGCCTATTTTTTGAAAGATATCATTTCCCTTCTTGGATAACATCAGTTTGATAGAACGATGGAACCTACTCGAGACGCCCTAACCGAAAAGCTGACAGATACTGCCCTCCCCCAGCGCAAGCATTAGTCAATTCCCCAAAGTCCGTCATATTCCAACGCCATGTCATACCGGCGGTAAAGCGGCAAAAAGTTGCCAGTGGTTTGTAGTGGTCAAGGGATCTTGCCGCTGTTTGACAGAACTTCCAACAGATATCCTAAGCTTTATTTGGCGGTAATCCGGTGTTGTTTTGATGTGGCCTTGGCTATCCCTGTCATAATTGGACCAGATGCTATGTTAGGGTTTCTCTAATCAGGAGGAATCGAGGAAGGGCAAACGATTTACAGAAGAACAGATCATTCGGATATTGCACGAAGCAGAGTCAGGACTGTCAGTGGCGGATATATGCCTCAAGCATAACTGCTCCGAGCAATCGTTCTATCGATGAAAGGCGAAGTTTGGTGGCCTGGAGATCTCGGAGGCGAAGCGGCTTCGAGAACTTGAACGCGAGAACGGCGAGCTGAAGAAGATTGTCGCGGAGCAGCCTGTAGACATCAGGAAGTTAAAGGACGTCAACAGCCGAAAGTGGTGCGCCTGACGGAGCGCCGCCGCAGCGTGATGTACTTGAGAAATGAGTAGGACGTGAGCTAGCTCATCAGTGGTTAACAAAGGTGAGTCTGGGGAAATTATGACGGACAAGCTGAGAAGTTATGGCGTTGCTCATCGAGAACTCATCCCTGAAACTATTCACAACATGGAGAAGTACGCCAACAATCAAGCTGAGTTGTCGCATCAACCGACGAGCGTGAGGGAGCGGGGCATGCGTCGGTCCGACGTCTCTGCATTCAAATCTGTGAAACAAACTCAAAGATTGCTGGACGTACATGCGGCTGGCTACAATTTGTTCAATTTAACTCGCCATTTGGTATCGGCTGAAACATATCGATACCTTAGATCGCGATCCTTTGCGTCTTGGAAAACTGCAACGATGGTTTAAGTGCAGATTTGGGTAGAAATTCGCTGATCAGAAAGTTAATTTGGCGATACCTGAATTTGGCTTTGTCGCGGGTCCAGATCTGCATCAAGATCCAAGCGGCCCTTGCGGGAACGCATCTTGGCAATGTTCGAGGCGTTCGGTAAGTATTGCAGTTGCAAGATCAAAGTGAGCTTTACGCTAATCCACCCGGTGCTGGACTTTATAATGTTATACAACATCTTTAGATCGAATATGACGCGTTTTCGCGCTATCGACATGGTTCGTAGGGTGGTTGGACAGTGACAAGCGGTTTCTCAAATTGGAGGGGGCCCCTTTGCTATAGAGAGCAACATTCTTACCCAACCCTGGAAGATTTAGTACGTTCCGGTTACGTTGATTCTCCTGATCCTCACGCCTCGTATATAATTGCGATTCAGCCACTATTTACCCAGATATGATTGATTTCTCGATTCAAGATGTAATAGACGAAGTGGGCGCCGCTGGGTATCAACGTGGTGTTGACTACTTTTATCGGGGCAAGGTGACGCAGCTCACCACAGAAATCATAGACGAAGATTTGCTGATTTTGCGTGCAGAAGTTACGGGGAGTCGTTCGTTCAGCTACCAACAGGAAATTGCTATCGACGTCGCTGGTCGCAGTGGCGCGAACATCAACGGGGAGTGTACTTGCCCTGTCGGGTTCAACTGCAAGCACGTGGCCGCAGCGTGTTTTTATTTCAAAGAATACGGTCCAATGGCCAAGGTTGATACCGACAAGAACATGGACTGGCTACATCGGCTTATCGAGGCAGGTGTTGACGAAGAAGATCCTCTTCAGAATTCGTCAACTGAAGAGTTTATTGCCTATTTGTTACAGCCGCTGGAACAATCCAACGCGCTTACCGTACAACCGGTGTACACAAAGTCAAAAAAGAAAGGTGGCTTTACCAAAGGTAAGAGAGTGCCCAGGCCCGGTTGGGGGACGTATGACGTTTCTCGTGCGGCCCTAAGTGCATCGGATGAGAAAATATTGAGTTTTCTTGCAGCGGCGAACAAACAACCCTACTACAACGAACCTCAATATCAGCTCGTCGGTGAGATCGGCAGGCAATGTATCGCTCAGATGGTCAACTCCGGGCGTTGTTTTTGGGAAACGACTAGCAATCCGCCGCTCCTCGATGGGCAACCACGGCCTCTGCAAGTCAGCTGGGTTGAGGTTGGCAACAAGAACAAACATTTGGATATTCAGGTCCAGCCTGCCGCCCGGGTCTTAAACACCAGTCCGCCATTGTACCTGGATACGCATATGAGCACGGTGGGCGAGATCGAAGGCGCTGACTTTAATGAACGCCAATGGGAGTTGATGCTCTCCGCGCCAAGGTTGTCCAATTCGGACGCTTTGGAATTTAGCCGTAACCTTGTGTTGTCGCTACCGGGTTTGCCGATTCCATTGCCGGTGGAAGTTGACACGAAGGTCATATCAAATGAACCACCGACGCCTCACTTGCGCATGCAGAAACAGGTAGCTTCCAGTGTGCAGGGTCTACCCTATGAGATGTGCTTGCGGTTTAGCTACGCTGGTTATGTGATCCCGGCGCTACCCCAGACACCTGTTTCCAACATCAGCTCGGACACTGGCATCATTAGTATCGAGAGAATCTCTGATACAGAAACTGAATACTTGCAACTGTTACGAGACGCTGGTTTCGAGGCCACCGAAGTTGAGGGTAAAGCTGGTAGCTACTGGCGCGTTAAAAGGAACCAAAAGGATATTGATGCCGTTGAGCATTGGCGGGTTTTTCTTAACGATGCAGTGCCAGGCCTCGAGCGTTCAGGCTGGATCATTGAGCTTGCCGATGATTTCAATTTGTCATTCGTGTCGCCAGATACATGGGAAGCAAATATAGAGTCTGATAGCAGTTGGTTCGAATTGCGCTTCGACCTGGAGATAGGAGGTAAGAAACAACCGCTGCTGCCGTTAATCACTCAGGTGTTGTATCACTATGACCTAAACGATTTACCCTCAGTCGTCATTGTGCAAGCCACCGATGGCCAGTACATAGAGTTACCGGCAGAAAAGGTCTCGCCTATTTGTAAGATTTTGTATGAGTTATACGACGTCGAGTCATCGGTGGTCTTACAGAATGCCAACCATCTACGCTTGGGACACTTCGATGCATTGCGGTTGGCTGATCTGGACGCCACGCTCGGTGGAGATATTCATTGGCGCGGCGGTGAAGTAATGCGCAATCTCGGCCAACAGCTTGCCGATTTTAGCGGTATAAAAAAAGTATCGATACCCCGCTCGGTCAAAGCCGAGTTGCGCGACTATCAAAAACAGGGCGTGAACTGGCTGCAATTTCTTCAAGGTTTTGGGTTTAACGGCATATTGGCAGATGACATGGGCTTGGGTAAGACGCTGCAAACACTGGTACATCTGCAGATCGAAAAACAAGAAAACCGATTGGACCGCCCGTGCCTGGTCATTGCGCCCACCAGTTTAATGAGCAACTGGCGGCGTGAAGCTAATCAATTTACACCAAACCTCAGTGTTCTTGTCCTGCAGGGGCCGGACCGACAGCGCCATTTTTCAGACATCGAAAATTATGATGTTGTGCTAACGACATACCCGCTGCTGGTCAGGGATCAGGCAACGATATTGGGCTATGATTTTCACTACGTCATTCTTGATGAAGCACAAACAATCAAAAATCCCAAAACAAAAATGGGGCGGGTTGTCAGACAAATTTCAGCTCGTCATCGCCTTTGCCTGACTGGTACACCGATGGAAAACCATTTGGGTGAACTCTGGGCGTTGTTTGATTTCTTGATGCCAGGATTTTTAGGTGATAGTAAAGCCTTCACTAGCCAATTCCGTACACCCATAGAAAAACATGGCGATGTGGAACGACAGCAAAGACTCGCCAAGCGGATTGCACCGTTTATGCTGCGACGTCGAAAAAATGACGTGTTAACGGAATTGCCGGACAAAACCGAGATCATTCGATCCATACCACTGGAGGGTGATCAGGCAGCGCTCTACGAAAGTATTCGATTATCGATGGAGAAAAAGGTTCGTGAGGCAATAAAAAAGCAGGGGTTGGCGAGAAGCCACATTACGATTCTGGATGCCTTGTTGAAACTCCGCCAGACATGCTGCCACCCCAAACTGTTGAAATTGAAACAGGCGGCATCTGTCACGTCTTCCGCTAAGACAGATTTATTAATGAGCCTCTTACCAGAAATGCTGGAGGAGGGTCGACGCATACTTATCTTCTCTCAGTTCACAACAATGCTGGGTCTTATCGAAGAAGAGCTCAACCTGAACCAGATCAATTACACCAAGCTAACCGGGCAGACCCGAAATCGAGATGCAGCGATTGAAAAATTTCGTCAGGGCGAAGCTGATGTGTTCCTGATTAGTCTCAAGGCAGGTGGATTGGGATTAAATCTTACTGAAGCTGATACGGTTATTCACTACGATCCCTGGTGGAACCCAGCAGTAGAGCGACAGGCAACGGACCGCGCCCACCGAATTGGTCAGCATAAACCTGTGTTCGTGTACAAGCTCATTACGGAGAACACGTTGGAAGAAAAGATTCTTGAGATGCAGGCGCGCAAGCAGTTGCTTGCCGATGGCGTGTATGACGATAGTGAAGGTGGTGAGGAGTTAGACATTACATCAGATGATTTGCAGGCGCTGTTCTCGCCGTTGGTTGAGTAGGCTGAAACGCGCGCCTGCTGGTGTCTATGACACAGCGATACTATCCCTGGTTGTGGGAGACGAGGGCAGCGTTATTGCGGTTGATTCAGAGTTAACGCACTGTGGCTGGCATGGGTTAGTCAATCGTGTTTAGGAATGTCCACCCCCCGTTAAGTGGGTAGAGCCGCAGTTTTGGCACAAAGAGTCGCGAGAGGAAAGACCGGCTCTCGCCATTTCGCTTCGCGAA
>MEHZ011482728.1_pt1 | contig 19147 bp, 18 predicted proteins | sample 897221 | NCBI WGS metagenome assembly MEHZ01 (sample SAMN05514161, study PRJNA337945) | marine metagenome | isolation source: marine surface water | place: Arctic Ocean | collected 2007-12-13
GCGAGATTGGCTAGGTTCGATTTGTTACGGGCAATTAATCGGTTGGCCTGTTACTTTCAGAACTGGACAGAGGAGTGCGATCGACGACTTTATCGCATCATCTGCTACATGGACTCGACGAAGCACTGGAGGCAATACAGGTGGTCCGCAGACAAACCTGAGGTGCTGGTTCTCACAGCCGACCTCACTAACTCTTGTGAAGTCGGCAAGTGGCGTGAGACCTATCCCGATCGCTATTTTTCAATGGGAATGGCTGAGCAAAACATGATGGGGTTTGCCGCAGGACTGGCCCGAGAAGGTTTTGAACCATGGCTGCACACTTTCTCTGTTTTCCTCTACCGCAGACCGCTTGACCAACTTCAAATGTCCGTGGCCTACCCAAACCTCAAAGTACGCCTCGTCGGTTTCTTGCCAGGAATTGCAACCCCTGGCGGGGTCACCCATCAATCGATCGACGACATCGCAATCATGCGGGTAATTCCCAATATGACCGTGCTAGAAGTGGGGGACGCCACCGAAGTCGAGAGCGTCCTTGATATCGCCCACGCCATCGATGGTCCCGTCTATGTCCGCATGCTTCGTGGCGAAGTCCCTCGACTGTTCGAAACCCCGATGGAGTTCAATCAAGCACGGGTGCTCACTCGCGCAGGTGAAGACATTAATGAACCGGCCGACATCGTAATTGTGACTTCCGGGATCTGCACCGAAGAGGCCATGCGGGCAGTTCCGGCCATGGTTGATCGGGGCCTGAAAGTCACCCACCTTCACGTTTCCACCCACAAACCTTTTTCCGATCCGACCGTGACGGCTGCTTTGACGAGTGCTCGCAAAGGTGTCATCACAATGGAAAATCATTTGGTTACCGGTGGTCTTGGCTCAGCTGTCGCCGAAGTTATGGCCGAGAATGCGATAGCCGTACCCCTCTCCCGAATTGGGCTTAATGACACTTACGCCCACGGGGCTTCACTGCCCTACTTACTCAAGGAGTACCAACTTGATGCGCGAGCGTTGGTTGATCGCGCGGAAGCCCTCACCGGCTCAAGTCTGAGTATTCCGGATTCTGATCTTGCCGAGATTCGGGTAGCTGCACTACACAGTGAGGCAAAGGCAGAGGCACTATGAGTGCAGCTGACCCAGCAAATTCGAGTCAGGATGCGGATTCAGCTCGCATAGTCGTTACCTACCGGATAGATCCTGGGATTGGCGTGGAGCCGGGGACAGTTGCCGAAGCTATTCGCACCGAGCAAACGATCGAGTTTCCTTTTGACCTCGCTCCCGCCTGGATTCAAAACGAAGTTGTTGGACGTATTGAAGACATTGATCAACAAGTGGCGCAGATCAGCTACCCGCTGGGAGTAACCGGCGGTGGTTTAGTGCAGTTCCTGAACGTGCTGTGGGGGAATGTGTCACTACTCAATGGCGTTCGCATTATTGACCTTCAGCTGCCCACGACATTTCTCGCTGGCTTTAGCGGACCACGATTTGGAATCTCGGGTGTGCGTTCAATTTTTAACGCACCAAGACGGCCGTTACTCTGTACCGCCTTAAAACCCATGGGTCTTTCCCCCGAAGAATTGGGTGCAACCGCGGTCACACTCGCCCGTGCCGGCTTCGACATGATCAAAGACGACCACGGATTGGCCAGCCAACCATGGGCTCCTTGGGCTAAACGCGTACACACAATTTCGCGTCTTGTCTGCGAAATAGACGCAAGTAGCGACCACCACTCGGTATACATGCCCGCACTCAATGTGCCGGCTGATCAACTGGTAGATGCCGCCCATCAAGCAAAAGAGTGGGGTGCTGGCGCCCTACTTGTCCTTCCCGGCCTCACTGGATTCGACAGCTTGCGCATGTTGGCAGAAGACTCCGAACTGAACCTTCCCATCATGTCGCATCCATCATTTTTAGGGTCAACGGTGGTAAACCCCCAGCAGGGAATTAGCCACGGAATCGTGTTTGGCACGATCATGCGACTGGCCGGTGCCGATATCAGTATCTTCCCCAATTACGGCGGACGCTTTTCATTCAGTCAACAACAATGTGAAGAGATCGCTCAGGCATGCGCCGTTCCCCTTGGCGGACTTGCTCCAATCTTTCCCAGCCCAGGTGGCGGCATGACACTGGATCGCGTTCCTGAGATGATCGAGGTCTACGGCAATGACCTCACCCTGCTGATTGGCGGAGCACTCCACCGAGGGGACCTGTCCACCAATGCGCACGCGATGGTCGAAATCGTTCACACTTCGTATTCATAACCAACATCGGCTGGACCTTGCGACCGATCCAGTTTTTTCACTAGAGCCTCCTTGGCGACAAAGAACGGAACCCCATTCGTTTCCCACTGTTCCAGAATTTGAGAGTCGGCATCTTCATCTGTGATCACAAGGTCAAACTCGCTCAGCGAAGCCACTTTATGTAACGCCACTTTACCAATTTTAGTGTTGTTCACAAGAAGATACTTTTTTTTTGATGCTTCCATCATGGCCTTCTTGACTCCAACCATTCGATCTTCTTGATGAAAAATAGATTGACCATCCACCGCGGGTGCGGACATAAACAAAGCGTCCCATCGCATATTGGCAATTTGAGAGAGTGCTTGTGAACCAACGAAAGAGTCATGCATTGGGTCGTAACGACCACCGATAGCAATCACGGTCATGCCGGGGACATCTTGCAGCTCAACCAGCCGCCTGAGCCCAGACAAGAACGTTGTCGACACGTGAAGCGGGGCCCGGTCTGCTAGTCCAGAAATCATGTGCAGTGCTGATGTTGAATCATCCAGGAGAATCGACATTCCTGGATGCACAAAGGTCAACGCATGTCGGGCAATGACATTCTTCTTCTCAGGTTCAACATCTTGGCGGAAAATCATCCGCGACTCGAAAACACTAGAAGGTTGCGCAGTAGCCCCACCATGAAATTTTCGCACGATTCCCCGATGCTGGAGATCATCGAGATCACGGTGTATCGTCATGATGGAAACATTGAATTCGTTGGCAAGCTCTTGGGCTGAACAGGACCCCCTCGCCGCTATCCGTTCCGCCATCATCGATCGTCGGACATCACTTTTTTTTGGACGCATTCACCCCTCCCCTACCTCTTCGAACAGGCAACTTTGGTAGTTCTAACTATATGCCATCGAGCTAAGTTTAAGGAAAAATAGCACCACACCGCATTAGAATTTGATTGAAAGCATCAACGCTCCATGCAGAACGCCCGATAAAAAGTCCATCGACCGATTCGAGTTCCACGAGATCTCGAGCGTTCTCAGCGTCAACGCTGCCTCCATAAAGCAGTGGGATCTGCACCCCATTACCTAGATCTTCAAGTTGAAGTGCAAGCTGATCTAAGACTTGCGCGACCTCAGCGACTGCGGGTTTTCTCCCAAATTCACCAATTGCCCACCTCGGTTCATAAGCGAACATGGCTTGCCCGTGTTCGGTGGGATCTAAAAGTGAGAGTGCCTGCTCAACCTGATTTCTCACGAATGTGACATGGTCACCGGCGCTGCGAACTGCTTGCGACTCTCCCACACAAATTAGTGGAGTGATGCCTTGGTCAACAGCCGCGCGCACTTTGCGAGCCACGTCCTGATCGCTTTCTCCAAAGAACTCCCGCCGCTCGGAGTGACCGATTTCAACCAATTGAGCGCCCGCGTCTTTGATCATGCGCATCGATACCTCACCGGTCACGGCTCCCTCCTCTCCCCAATACGCATTTTGAGCTCCTAGTAAAAGCCTGCTATCACGATTGGGGGCAGTTGCCAAGGTTGCCAATGCAGTTAACGGTGGCATCACAAACGGCGTAATGCATGCAGGAACATGGGCAAGGTCTAGGGACTCAAGATAAGACTGCGCTTCAATAATGGTCTTATTCATTTTCCAACTGGTGCCAATCCAGACCCGAGTGCGCGTGTGATCAATTTTCACAGTCTCAGACCGCCGAGTTACTTCGCTAAGTCGAGGGTCTTGGTGTCGGCCATAAAATTTTGTACCATTGTGAGGTCCACAATTCCCGCGTCAGAACCTAACGCCGTCGCGACCAAACTCCCACATGCCGAACCTAACCTCGCGGACTCGATGACCCCTAATCCTGAGCACATGCCGTAAATCAATCCCCCGTTGTAGGCGTCACCACACCCGGTGGTGTCAACAACCTTTACCGAGTACGCAGGGACCCGCTCCTCTCCCACCTCAGCGGAATAAATCGTCGACCCGTGCTCGCCCATTTTCAGGATCACGGTTCCCACGCCCTTATCTAGAAAGAGTCGAGCGATATCATCAGCTTTTTCTAGTCCAGTGATCATTTGTGCCTCCTCTAAATTGGGCATAAAAAAGTCTAGAAAGGGAAGGCACGGTCGCAAAACCGACATCATGTCTTCCTGGGAAATACTCAAGACATCCATGGTGGTGAGAGCCCCGGCGCTCTGAGCTCGCTCAAGCACCGAGGCGGCGCCACTTCCATCGAATGAAGGCATCAGATAGGTGCCGCCAACATGAACGGCGTCGTAGGTGTCGAGTGAATCCAGATCAACGTCTTGAACCGAAAAGACTGCGTTTGCTCCCATGACGTGCAGTGCAGGCCGTTCCCCATTCGGACGAATGGGCAGCATCGTCGAAGATGTTTGCACACCTTTCTTTGAGACAAGGCCTGCATCATCAATCCCAAAACGTCTCAGGATTCCACGAACGATGTGACCGATCTCGTCGGAGCCCAAAGCCCCAATGCAAGTGACCTCAGCTCCAAGTTTTGCGAGGTCAACCGCAGTTCCTCCAGCCGTCCCGGCCACCGTAATTCGAATTTCTTCTATTAGCGCTATTCCCTGACCCTTGGGAATCTCAAGCACGGGCCGGCCGAGCACATCTAGGATATGAACACCTACACACGCAACCTTCATTTTTGATCCCTTCCCAGAAACTTTGAATCAAGAAACCACAGCACTCGTTATACCATTATCTTAACATTTATGAGACCTAAACTAACACTTACCGATAGACTCTGGTGATGCTCTCGCATTTCATTTGCTCACAACACCCATCATGTTCGGAGACAGCACCTTGACGCAGCAGAACCCCGAGAAAATCGGCATAGCAATGATTGGTCACGCATTCATGGGTAGAGCTCACTCACAAGCTTGGCGAACCGTTGGTCGGGTCTTTGATGCGCCATTGGAGCCAGTCATGCAGGTAGTTGTGGGACGAGATGCGCAAACCACGGCAGACTCAGCGAAAAAGCATGGCTGGGCAGAAAGCAGCACCGACTGGAGGGAAGCGGTGACCCGCGATGACATTTCTATTGTCGATATCTGCACCCCTGGGTCTTCACACAGCGAAATTGCTTTAGCCGCGTTGGCAGCTGGCAAACATGTTCTTTGTGAAAAACCACTATCGAACACGATTGAAGAAGCGTTCGTCATGGCGCAGGCCGCTAAGAAGGCCGCGGCCCAAGGCATTAAATCCATGGTGGGCTTCAATTACCGCCGGGTCCCGGCCATAACTTTCGCAAGAACACTTGTTGAAAATGGTCGACTAGGAGAGATTTACCATGTCCGGGCACGGTACTTACAGGACTGGATCGTTGATCCGGAATTTCCTTTGGTGTGGCGGCTACAAAAAGAAATTGCAGGGTCTGGTGCACTGGGTGATATTGGCTCGCATATTGTCGACGTTACTCAATATGTCACGGGCGCACGCATCGAAGCAGTATCGGGAATTCTCAAGACTTTTATCACCGAGCGTCCCTTACCCTTGAGCAGCTCGGGACTCACGGCCGAAAGTGAGGGCACGTCCTCTGGGATGGGAGTAGTAACCGTCGACGACGCCGCCGTGTTCAACGCAACTTTCGAGAACGGTGCACTTGGCACCTTTGAAGCTACTCGATTCGCTTCCGGTAGTAAAAATGATCTCGGCATTGAAGTTTTCGGGTCTAAGGGATCAATCAAATTTAATTTTGAGGATATGAACGTCCTCTATTTTCATGATCACCAACTGCCCCCATCCGAGGCCGGATTCCGCCGAATTATGGTGACGGAGAGTGACAGCCACCCTTACATGTCAGCCTGGTGGCCACCAGGACACATTATTGGCTACGAGCACACCTTCACCCACGAGATCCTCGATTTCCTTACGGATATCGCGACTGGTCATTCGCCGACGCCGAGTTTTGAGGATGGCCTTCAGATACAACTTGTCCTTGATGCCGTTATTCGCAGTTCCGCTAATAATTCACAACTCACACAAGTGGAAAGGAAAATCTGATATGCCCCGACAAATTGCCCTGCTGACCGCCCAATGGGCTGACCTACCCTTTGAAACCGTATGCAAGTTGGCCAGCGAATGGGGATTCGACGGTCTCGAAATCGCCTGCTGGGGTGACCACTTCGATGTTAATCGTGCACTTGCCGAGCCCGATTATGTTGCCGGACGGAAAGAAATCCTGGCACGATACAACCTGAAAACTTGGGCACTCGCCAATCATCTTGTTGGCCAAGCCGTGTGCGACAGTCCCATAGACGAACGTCACCGCGGAATCCTCCCAGACCGGATTTGGGGAGACGGTGACGCCGAAGGTGTACGCCAACGAGCTGCCGAAGAGATGAAAGACACTGCGCGCGCAGCTGCACTCATGGGGGTACCTGTCGTGGTCGGATTCACGGGTTCCTCAATTTGGCACACAGTCGCCATGTTCCCACCGGTTCCAGCTGAAATGATTGAACGTGGATATCAGGACTTTGCGGACCGCTGGAATCCCATTATTGATGTGTTTGACAGCGTTGGAGTCAAATTCGCACATGAGGTACATCCCAGTGAAATCGCCTACGATTACTGGACAACCAAACGCGCTCTGGAAGCTATCGGTCACCGCGAAGGCTTCGGGCTAAATTTTGATCCAAGTCATTTCATGTGGCAGGACCTCGATCCGGTGGGATTCCTATTAGAATTCAAAGATCGGGTTTATCACGTGCACCTCAAGGAATCAAAGCGCAAACTTGATGGGCGTAACGGACGCCTGGGATCGCACCTTCCCTGGGCTGATCCTCGCCGCGGATGGGATTTTGTGACAACAGGACACGGAGATGTCCCCTGGGAAGACATTTTTCGAATGCTGAATTTCATCGACTTCCAGTACTCCATGTCGGTGGAATGGGAAGACGCGGGAATGGATCGCCTGTTGGGTGCCCCCGATGCACTTGCATTTGTTCGCAAACTCGCTGAAATTGCACCCTCAGAGAAAGCGTTCGATGCCGCCTTTAGTTCACAATAGTTATCGAAACACCAGCCAGCGCCGCGGCCATTCGCTTTACGCCTGCGGCTCTGCCTTTGTGGCGGGAATCCCTTCGCAAAGGTCTTCATAGTACTCGCGTAGGTTCAACAGTCTGCCGCCGAACGTCTGCTGCATCTCTTGTGCCAAAGTTTCAGTTGGGAAAGCCGAACCGGTTTCCCGACCAGTAATCAGGTAATTGTCTCCAGCAACCAAAAGCGCGTTGAGTTCTTCCGATTCCAACTCTGCGGTCGTGACGTCAACACATGCCTCCCGCAGCTCAGCTAAATACTGATTCGGGTTATTTATCAGGAGGACTTGAAATCCGACGCAGGTAATTATTGAGCCCCCGATGGGTTTTTTTGTTGCCGGGTACTCGGTAATCACCTGCTTGAGAACATCCGTCTCGTCTATTTCGCAGTCAAATCCGGCACCATTAATCTCCGTTATGGCTTGACTTGGACTAGTCCAATTCACCGGAGAACTACTCGGGGCAGGGTTGCTCGTTGCAGATGACCCGGCCCCAGATGAACACCCACTCAAAATTGGGATCACACTGAGCGCCGACACCATTGTGAGCAATTTTGCCCGACGAGATCTGAACATTGAACCCTCTTAACTCTATCTAGCCCGAATCCTCAAAATTCACGCATAACGATCATGGCACCTGTAATATACAGAGTGTCTTACCTTATGACGATACGGTTCCATACTGACAAGCAGGCTGAGAATACCTACAACTGAGCATGAAAAGCCTAAAGGAGTGAGTGTGAAAAAGCTGATAAACGATCCCTTCGATATGGTCGAGGAAATGGTTGACGGGTTCATCTCAGCCAATGACGACATTGTGAAGCGGGTCGGCCGCCGTTCCATTGCGCGTCTGGAAAGCCCTATTCCCAACAAGGTAGCCATCGTGGTTGGCGGTGGCTCGGGTCATTTGCCAGCATTTGCCGGGTATGTCGGTTCGGGCATGGCCGACGCCGCAGCCTTCGGTAACGTTTTCGCTTCTCCACCGGCCAAGCCCATAATTGAAGCGGCCCTGGCCTGCGACTCCGGGGCTGGCGTGGTCTTTATTTATGGCAACTACGCCGGCGATTGTCTTAATTTTGATCGGGCTCAGGACGCTTGCCGCGAGATGGGTCATAAAGTCATGTCCGTTGTCATGAATGACGATGTAGCTTCAGCACCGTCAAGCGATGTCCTTCGTCGCCGTGGCATAGGCGGCATGCTGTGGGTCTACCAAATTGCGGGAGCCAAGGCGGAGTCTCTGGCTTCACTCGAGGAAGTCGTTGAGATCGCACACCGGGCCAATGAGAATACACGCACAATCGGGGTTGGACTGAGTTCGTGCATAGTTCCTGCGAATGGGAAAGCAACCTTCGCACTCGCGGACGATGAAATTGAAGTTGGACTTGGGATCCATGGCGAACCAGGTATGAAAAGACAAAAAGTCGCACCAGTTGATCAAATAATTGATGAAATGTTTGCGCAACTCATAGCGGATTTGGATTATCGTGACCAGCGAGTCGCCCTTTCAATAAACGGTCTTGGGGGAACGCCCGCAGAGGAACTCTTTGTTGTTTACCGAAAAGTCAAGGCGTTATGCGATGCCCATGGAATCACTATTGCTCATAAAGCTGTGGGTGAATTTGTTACCGCGCTGGAAATGGCAGGAGCATCAATTAGCCTCACTCGGCTGGACCCCGAGATGGAAAGTTTGCTCAACGCCCCCGTCAATACTTGTATGTTTAAAAAACTCCAACGCGAAAGTAGCTCTACATGAGTATAAATGGTTTGACAGTTGCTGAAATTCTCAATCAGGTAGCCATCGACATTGAAGATCAAAAAGACTATCTGTGTTTCTTAGACGGCGAAGTGGGCGACGGGGACCACGGGGTCAGCATGACAATCGGAATGCGGGCAGTTCGGCGGTCATTAGCCGATCTGCCAACCGACTACCCTCCTTCCGATGTATTTGACGCCTCGGCTGAGGCCTATGCCGTCGAAGTAGGCGCCACGATCGGGCCACTTTATGAAGCGGCATTCGCCGCCGCTGGTGACGCCGCCCGGAGCAAGAAAACACTTGACCAAACTTCGGACTGGCTTGACATTTACCAAGCTATGTTCATTGCTATCCAGGAACTTGGTGGCGCCGAATTGGGCGATAAGACAATCCTAGATTCCTTTTATCCGGCAATTGAGTCGATGCGCGTTTCGGTGGCGCAGAGCAGCGATCTGGAAAGCGCCCTGACCCTGGCTGGCCAAGTAGCCATGCAATCCGCACAAGACACTAAGGACATGATCCCGTTGAAAGGTCGCGCTAGCCGCCTTGGCGAACGAGCGGTCGGCCACCAAGACGCAGGCGCTACCTCAATTGCAATTATTCTTCAATCCATTGCCCGGGAAGTTGCCAAGCTTTAATTTGTGATTTGCGCGTACTTTACGCCTTAGCGGCTTTAAAATCGCGAAGGCAAGTGACCAACTCAGAGCAGAATTCCGGAATGTCCACCACAACTCGTCCCCAGACGATTTGTCCCTCGGTAAAGGCTGCCTCGTCTACCCAAGTCGCGCCGGCATTTTGCATGTCATCTCGAATCCCCAATGAACCCGTTGCCTTCTTGCCTCGCACTAGATCAGCCGAGGCAAGTAACCAAGGCCCGTGGCAAATTGCAGCCAAAATATTTCCGGCACTGTAATTAAAACGGATGAGGTCCAAAACTTCGGTCGATCGACGTAATTTATCTGGAGCCCATCCACCCGGTAGCACAATCACATCAAATAGTTTCCCCGTGACCCCGGAGATGCCCGAATCTGGAGTAATCCATAGACCATTTTTTCCGCGAAAATCTTCCCCCTTGAGTGAAGCAGTCACAACGGCGACACCTTCCTCTCGCAGGCGCATCAGAGTCACGTAATATTCAAGATCCTCCACACCTTCATCGGCCAAGACGCAAGCTGTTAAGCCATCAAGGCTCGGGGTACTACTCATGGCCATTTTCCTCTTTTTCGTAGTCGCTAATGAGTTGGACCTTTTCCGATGATGTCGAAGAAGCGTCAAATCGCAAATCGAGCCAGCGATCCACCAAAGTCCAGGCCAGTTCGGGCGCCAAGACACGAGCGCCCAAAGCAAGTATTTGACAGTTGTTGCTCAACACCGATCGTTCCACACTATAAATATCGTGGGCGGTCGTAGCCCTGATACCAGGCACCTTATTAGCGGAAATTGCCATGCCTATTCCAGTTCCACAGATCAAAAGACCACGACCGTGCTTACCTTCACGGATGTTTTCGGCGACTGCAATCCCTACTCTCGGGTAAGGAGTCCGGTCCTGCTCCGTTGGAACGCCAAAATCTACTAATTCACCCACTCGAGGGTCGTTTTGTATTTTCTTGCGCAAGTAGTCGCGCAATCCCACACCAGCTTCATCACAACCCATTGCTAACGAAATGTTCATGTACGCTCATCACCCGTCTGACAGAGTGGAGGCAATCGCACGCCCCTCAGAATCAAAAAGAAAAATCTTCGAAGGAGGCAAAGTCATCCACGCCCGGTCTGTCATTTTCTTCCCAGAACCATGATCGACAACTGCCTTGAATTCATGACCACCCAACTCAAGTTCGAGCAGTGCCTGCCCCCCGATAGAAATGGATCGACTCTTTACCGCGACTTCAACTGAGTTGGAATTCGGTTCGGCGGACGCCCCGATATGTTCAGGCCGAATGCCGAGCACTAGAGCTTCGCTTGCGTCCCCAACTACTCGCACAGGTGCGGACAAAAATGGACTAGTCAGTATCCCCTGCTCAATGACAAAACTGTCGCGGAGAAAATTCATTCCCGGATTGCCAAGAAACCATCCAGCGAAAACATCTGCAGGTTCATTATACAAAACACTGGGTGGGGCCAGCTGCACAATTTTTCCGTTATTCATTAGCGCAATATCATCGGCCAAGCTCATGGCCTCCGTCTGGTCATGTGTCACATAAATAATTGTCTGACGCAACTCCTTGAATACGCTTTTGAGGGCGCGTTTAAGCTCTAACTTCGAGGTCAGGTCAACATTGGTTATCGGCTCGTCAAAAAGAAGCACTTCAGGTTGTCGGGCCACCTCACGCGCAACCGCGACCTTTTGACGCCCAGCATTGTCAAGCTTGTCGACGTTGACCTGTAGAAGATCAGTAATACCCATGATTTCCGCAACTTCATCTATCCGCTTTTTACGTTCTGCTTTTGATACTTTATCTGCGATCAACGGTAGTTCTAAGTTTCGCGCGACGTTGGTTCCCCGGTAGACCACCGGGTACTGGAACACCATGCCGATCCGACGTTTTGATGTAGCGACTCGAGTGACATCCTCTCCGGCGATAAGCACCTGTCCTGCGGTCGGTTTTTCCAGTCCGACAATCATGCGCATGAGGGTTGTTTTCCCACAACCAGACGGTCCCAACAGAACTGTCACTGTGCCTTCACGAAAAATTGTGCTGACACTCTCCACCGCTACAAAGGAACCAAAGTCCTTAGACAGGCCGATAATTTCGACATCAGACACGAGATGATTCCTTTCCCTCAGAAATACGTTGAAGTGTGTACGGGTCAAAAGCCACTATGTTTTCCGGCCGTACGCTTGCGACAAACTCCCCCGTCCGGACTTTGCTTAATTGCGGATCGCTGGCACCCAAGACTAAAACTAATCGCTCATTGTTGCTTTCCACATAAATTATTTCAGAACCACCTACATCTTCCGTAAAAAGGACTTGGGACAAAAAGCATTGAACAGAATCATCCGATTGAATTTCTATGTGCTCTGGACGAATTCCTAGGACTACCGCTCCTTCATAGTTCGATGAATTCATTGGGAAACTTCCGATCGCACATTGAGCTACTGACTCGGTGTCAGACCTCGTCATCAGACCGTCAAGGAAATTCGCGGAGGGGAACCCCAAAGTTTCCATGGAAGCACTATTGCCCGGTTCGTCATAAACCTTATCGAGTTCACCTTCCTCCATGATTGTTCCGTCAGACAAAATGCCAACTCGGTTAGCGAGCAGTAGCGTTTCCAACGAGTCTGACGTCGAATAGATAAAAGTCACGCCAAGCGCAGCCCTAGTTTTCTTGAGGTCGTCTATAAGTCTCTCCCGCAACTTAAAGTCAAGCCCAACCAGGGGATCATCTAACACAAAAATATCTGTCTCTTTAGCGAGTCCACGAGCAATCGCGACCCGCTGCTTTTGCCCACCGCTGAGTTGACCCGGCTTTTTATCGAGCAGATCTCTGATATTCAGTAATTCAGATACTCGTTCCAGGGTTTCCCCGATTGTTCTCTTACTGGTCTTATCAACACGCATTGGGTAAGTGATGTTGTCCCGGACCGACTTGTTAGGAAACAGCGCAAAAGATTGTGGTACGTAACCGATATTGCGTCTCTGCGGCCCTTCATCGGTGACGGCTTCTCCTCGTAAATTGATGCTTCCCAAATCTGGCAACTCCAAACCGAGGATTAAACGCAGCAGGACGGACTTACCCGAGCTCGGCTGTCCTGAAATCACATAAAAATCCCCAGCACTCACCGACAAGTCTACATCTTTTAAAACCTCGGTATCTCCGTACACTTTCGTGACAGATTCCAGCCGAAGGACATGATTTTCGCCTTGTTGAGTCATTAGTTATCTGCCCTTTTCACGGACCAAGCCCGACCAAAATCGGGGTGATCCAGATAGAGAATACGAATATTGCCGCGATAATGAGAAGGATGATAACAGATTTTCGGATCGTACCTTTTCTCCCCGCTTTAGGGTCCACGTTGCTAACCGCTATCTGCAGCGGCACACACACCCCCAGTAAAATAATTCCGATCTGGCTCACCAGCAACGAAAATCCTTGGGCAGTGCACAACAAACTGATGACAAGCATCGCCATGACGATATTCTGAGAACGTTCTGCAAACGAAGCTTTACCTTTTGGAAGCACGGCACTTTCCGTTGACGTGGGAATTGCCTTCGATATTGACACTAGACCTCACCCCGAACTGTTCCGAACGTCATTCCCACTAGGAGGTACTTCTGGAAGAAATAGATCAACACCGCAAGTGGCAGGACGTAAGCTGTGCCCAAAGCAGACACGTAGGTCCAATTGACTGCCCCGCCTTGATAAAGAGCGGTGAAAAGAGCCACTGGGATGGAGTTCGTATCTGTACCACCTAATTGGAAATTGAAAAGGAACTCATTCCATACGAAGATGATGTTGAATACGAATGCAGCTACCAGGCCGGGTTTCACCTGAGGCAGTACCACCCGAAAAATAACGTGGGCCCGTGAGGCTCCATTAACCAATCCGGTTTCATCAAATCTTTGTGACACGCCGTCAATAAACCCCTTCAAAATCCAAACGGAGAATGGGACGCTAAACATCACATAAAAAATAATCAGCCCAACATAGGTGTTCCTAAAATTTAGAATACCGAAAAGTTGAAAAAATGGAATGACAAATGCTGCTGCAGGAACAAAGCGGGTTGACAGCAGCAAGAACATAAGAAAATCTGTGCCCGGCGGCTTAAAACGGGAGAAAGAGTAAGCTGCTAGGAACGAGACCGCAATAGCGATTAAGACGGAACCTACAGAAAGTAAAACGCTATTGAAAAAAAACTTAGGAATTTTCGGGTCTTGAAACATTTCTGTAAAGTTGTCCAACGTAGGCTCAAAAACGAACAACGGAGGAACGGATAAAATTTGGCCTGTCGTCTTGAATGCGGACATTGCAATCCAAGCGATTGGCGCGAAGAATATGAGCGCGACCACCCATGAGGACAATGAAGCCAACGTCCAACGGCGATCACGTTGGCTTGCTTCTCCCAATCGCACAGAGGGTAGATCGGTTGATGAATTTCCATCTGGGGTCATCATGATTGATCCTTCAATTCCTTGCGGGCTCGCAGGTTAAGAACGAAAAGGTAAATTGATGTGAGAGCGATTGCTATAAAGAGTAGAAGTACTGCTAGCGCTGACGAATAGCCAAGATTGAAACTTTGGAAAGCTAGCCGATACAAGCCAACCGCGATGAGCTCAGTACGGTCACCGGGTCCGCCATTTGTCATGAGATACACCAAGTCCATGGTCTTAAACACGTCAATCGTCCGAAGCAGAATACCCAACACAATAATAAATTTTGCGTAGGGAATAATGACGTGGATTAGGCGTTGCCACATTGATAAATTGTCAACTTGAGCCGCCTCTAACTCAGCCTTTGGTACAGATCCGAGTGCAGCCAATGTCATGAGAGCCATAAACGGAGTCCACATCCACGTGTCAACCAAGAGCACGGTCGTGAATGCCCAATCCGGGTTTGTCAAAAAGTTTACAGGTTCGAATCCAAGCGAAGAAATAAAATAGTTAACCAATCCAAAAACAGGGTCTAGCAAGAGCCGCCAAAACAAACCACTCGACAATGGTGCAAGCACCATGGGAGTAAAGAGAAGGGTCAGCGCCAGCCGACGGCCCGGCATGCGATCGGCCCGCCAGAAAAGGAATCCAATCAAAGCCCCAAGCAATGTTTGAAGTATTACTGCGAGGACCATAAATAGAAAGGTGCGAGAGATAGCAAGTTGAATTGGTCCGTCATTTAACAAACGTGTGTAGTTATCAAAGCCAATAAATTCCATGCCTTTGGCTGAAGTCAACGTGTAATCATAGAAACTCAATCCGAGCATCCAGATGGTCGGCACCACGTTCATTAAAATAAAGAACATCAAAACTGGAACTAACAAACCCCCGGACCACAAGGCTTCACTAGAAAAACGAGACTTTGCTTTCCTCGGTGCACTCTTGCCGGATTTGCCCTGAATAAGTTCAGGTTGCTTGCTCTTAATTACGGCCTCAGTCATTTCCTGTGCAGTGTCCTTTCACATATCAACAAGTAGGTGGAGCCTCCCGCTTGTGCGGAGAAACTCCACCTACTCTTATTGGACTCAACTAGCTCACTTTGTGCGTTACTGGAGCGTCAAGCTAGCCGTGCCCTCGGGCGGTGGCTCTTCACTGCGACCGCTGTTGAACAGAATCTCTTGCTGCTTAGCCGCCGTGTATTCCAGAGCGTCAGCCGCACTTGACACGGTTCCAGCTGCGTAACCGTTCCATGCTTCTTGCTGAACTGCCAACATCTGGGCGTACTCCGGGACATGCCAGAAGTCAACCGAACGACCTTCTTCCAGCATGTACTTAAATGGACGCACATAGGGTGCGCTATCGAGGTAGATCTCATTGTTCAGACCCTCTTTGCTCCAAGGCAGTCCACCATTCTCAAGAATGAAACTATCTTGGGTCTCAGGCAAATACCACCACTTCAGGAAGTCAACGGAAACTCGCATGTGATCGTCGTCATTGAAAGAGTTAACAACCCATGGCTGACCACCCATTGCCCCAACGATTTTTGGCTTGCCGTCTGGCCCCTCAAACTTGGGGAGCGGGATTGCAAGAACTTTACCTTGCAGCTCTTCTGAGATCATGAACTTTCCAATTGCCAACCATTGGAACGCAGAGAAGGCTTGGCCTGTCGTGAATAGATCAACGACTTCGCCGATCCCCTGTGTCGCGAATGATGCCGGCTGATACTTTTTCAAACCCACGAATTCCTCCATTGCTGAAGCATTCACATCTGAGTTCAAGACTCCGTAAATCTGATTGGTGTCTGGATTCCAGATTTCGCCACCGCGTGAGTACGCAAATGGGTAGTAAGCGCACGAGAAGAAATCGTAATCCTTGCTGTACTGAAGTGCCGTTCCGTACATTCCATTGTCTTGATCGTTGAAAAATGCCACAATTTCCACGAAGTCGTCCATCATTATCTCTTCGTATTCTTCATACGTCGTTGGCAATGGCTTGCCGTATTCGGCTTCGAAGGCAGCTTGGTTGGCTGGATCTTCCAACATATCTAGACGCAGGAACACGCCTTGCGTGTCTGGCATTTGTGGGAAGCCCCAGCGTTGGCCTGATCCATCTGGGTACACCTGGTAGGTGCTTGTGACCAAACTCGAGAATGGTTCGATATCAAGCTCGGGATTTAAGTCGTAAATCTTGTCTGCAGGGACGATCCAGCCAGGTTCGGCGAGGGCACCCAGCCATTGACTATCAACGATCATGATGTTGAATTCCTGCGAGCCTGCGGCCAAGGTTGGTGCGATCTTTTGGAAAAGTTCGCCGAAAGGTGCCTCAGCAAACGTTAGGTCGACATCGTAACCGTAGTTCTCCTTGGCATAGGTTTGAAAGGCAGGAAACATAGCTTCTGGTGCCGCACTTGGAGGCCACCCGCCAATTCGTGAGTACCCCAGTGTCAAAGATTTACCCTGCATGTTGGTGGCCGTGCTACCAGTCAACGGATTGTCGCCGTCACTGGAAGCATCGTCCGAACCGGAACTGCACCCAGCAAGTACAAGGCTTGCGGCAATACCGACCGTTGCGATAGTTGTGAACCTTCTCTTGAGTCCCTTGAATTGCGCTGAACGTCCGCTTTCATGACTCTTCACCATAAATTTTCGGCTCACGCACTTCTCCTCTCTGACTAAAATAGTTGGAGTAAAACTCTTTTTTCTCTCCAGCCACGCCTGGCAGCTCCAGACGTGTAAATTATGACAACTTCACAAAACTTTCGATGGGTAACTATCCCAATTTACCATAACAAGTTAGTAACGTTCCAATTTTGGCCGTTACTCACACGCCAAAGATTTGATCAATAATAAGTTGATCTAACTCGTCGTTCGCAAAATTTTGCTTGGCCAGCGAATCGATATCAAACTGGGTGTCCATGAGCGAATTGAGTGCCTTATCGGTGTACCCACCGACCGTAGGTTGCTCGAGTTCGAAAACTTTGGCCTTCTCCATTGCCGCTTTCACTGCGGCATTTTCATTAAACTCCTTGGCCTTATCGGCCAGGATAAGATAGTTCCGCATACAGCTCTCGGCAAATGTCCAGATTCCCTCACCTCGCACATTTCGGTACGGGCGCGCGTCAAAATGCTTCGGCCCGGCATAGGTCGAAGATTCCAAAAGACGGACCAGCATGAAGTCGTCTTTTAAACCCTCCGATCCGAACCGCAGGTCTTGGTCAAACCTTCCAATTTTTTGATCATTGAGATCAATATGAAAAAGTTTTTCACTCCACAGAGTTTGAGCGACCGCTTGGAAGAAACTCAAACCAGCCATGGTTTCGTGAGCGACCTCAGGGTTGAGGCCAACCATCTCTGGAATCTCTAACTCGTTAATAAAGGCTAATGCATGGCCCACTGTTGGAAGAAATGCATCGCCACGAGGCTCATTGGGCTTCGGCTCAATGGCAAATTTGATTTTATAGCCCTTTTCTGCGACATAGGAACATAGGAAGTCGAGTGCTTCTTTGTAACGATCAAGGGCTACCGCGGGCTCCTTGCTGGCTGGAGTCTCCACGCCTTCCCGACCTCCCCAAAGAACATACGTGGGAGCGCCAAGTTCAGCCGCCACGTCAATATTTCGAATTGTTTTTTGGATGGCATAACGTCTGACATTTCTGTCATTTGAAGTGAAGGCTCCATCTTTGAAGACCGGGTGCCAAAAAAGATTCGTAGTAGCCATGGAACACACAATGCCAGTTTCTTCAAGAGTCTTTTTGAATCGGTCAAGTTCCCCGCGACGCACTGACTCAGAAGCGCCAGCGCTCATCAAGTCGTCGTCATGGAATGACACTCCCCATGCGCCAATATCGGATAACCGTCGTACAAATTCAGATGGATCAATAACTTCTCGGGTTGCTTCCCCAAACGCGTCGCGCCCAAGGTTTCCAATAGTCCACAAACCAAATGCAAATCTATCTTCACGTTCGGGTGTCATTCTCATATTTTTCGCACCTATTCCTCGGATCCAAATTGGCATGACCCAAGTGTCCATGCATTGTTAAGAAATGTTAATTCACATTATCGGGCTTGGCTTGCACTTGCAAGTAGATTCGAGAATTTTCTAGATCAGTCGGGTTCACCCGACAAAACTGCCAAGGCTATCGCGGGAATGCTGCCGAGACTCCGCCATCAACTGTGATCACGCACCCGGTTGTTCTTGACGCCTTCTCCGAGAGTAAAAAGGCCACAGATGACGCCACGTCGACCGTGGTCACTCGACGATTGAGCAGGTTCCGTGCAGCGTAGAAATCTTCGAGTTCGTCCGGTGCGATTCCATGAGCAGCTGCCCGTTCCTCACGCACTCCGCCCTCCCATAGCTTGGAATTATCAAAGACAGCGTCTGGATTAACCGCATTGGCTCGAATCCCAAATTTGCCACCCTCAATCGCTGCGATGCGCATCAGTTGAATCATGCCGGCCTTAGAAGCCGAGTAAGCACCAAAACCCGCGCCTGGGCCAAATGCATTTTTACTGGCGACATATGCAATAGCACCCCCAATACCTTGAATTTTGAAGGCACGGATTGCTTCCTGCGTGAGGAGAAACGCACTCGTTAAATTAACGCGCAGGCCCAATTCCCATTGTTCGAGGGTGAGATCATCGAGATTACCTGGAACTCCGATTCCAGCATTAGGCACAATCCCATCGATACCCCCGAAAGAGTCAATGGCACATTGAATCGTGGATGAAACAACCAGTGGGTCCGATTGGTCACCACCCACAAGACGCGGCTCAGGTCCCCCCGCACCAGTAATTTCTGCGCCCACACCCTCTAGTGAGTCCATGTCTAAATCTGCCAGAACGAGAGAGGCGCCATTGGCGGCAAGGTGCATGGCGATGCCGCGGCCGATGCCTGAACCCGCGCCCGTCACTGCTACTACCCGGCCCGCAAACTCCTTGGGAGCCGGTTTCAATGACAACTTGTAGAGCTCCATGGGCCAGTAATCGAACCTGAATGTTTCTGCTTCTGGTAG
>MEHZ011644527.1_pt1 | contig 19114 bp, 8 predicted proteins | sample 897221 | NCBI WGS metagenome assembly MEHZ01 (sample SAMN05514161, study PRJNA337945) | marine metagenome | isolation source: marine surface water | place: Arctic Ocean | collected 2007-12-13
TAACGCAACTATTGGTTGGAACTTTAGTACTGCTACAGACGATGGTGCAGCTCAGATAGAAGAAGCTGGCGATGCATCAGAAGTTGCAGCATCAACAATGAACGCATGTACAGCAGCAGATCCGGGTGCAGTTACATGTACAGCACCGCATCTACTAGTTAACGGCGACAGAGTAAGAATTACTGGCGTAGTTGGTATGGTTGAGCTTAACGACTTAGTATATACAATTACTAAGACTAGTGCAACAGCATTTACAATTGGTGTTGACACAAGTGGATTCACTGCTTACACAAGTGCAGGCACAGTAACACAAGTTGAAGCTGGCGCAGACGTATTTGAAGCTAACTAAGATTAGTTTGGGGGATTAAGTTCCCCCATACTTTTTAACTAGGATAAAAGAATGTCAAAAGTATTAAGAGTAACAGACGGTGACTACAGAATTGTAGTAGATAATGGCGACACAGGCACAATCTACTTAGATACCACCAGCGGAGCAGCAAGCCCAAGAGGCACTGTTGTAATTACTGGCGACCTTGAAGTTAAAGGTACACAAACAACTGTAGAATCTACTAATACTACTATTGCTGATAACATACTAACATTAAATGACGGCGAATCGGGCGCAGGAATACGTGCGAGCTTTGGATATAAAGCAGGTATTGAAATTGATAGAGGTAGTTTACCTACTGCAAGATTAGTATTTGACGAACAAAGTCCATATGTAGCCGGCGGCTCTAGTGGCACAGGTTCATTTAGATTCGAAGATATTAATGGAGACTTTCTTCCACTTAACGTAAACAGCCTTAATGCTGAAGGACCGTTATATATAACTACTCCTAATAGTGCTATTAATGTAGCAGGCACAGTTGATTACGAAAAAAATGTATTTACGTATACCGGCGCAGCAGTAAGTAATGCAGTACCTATTAATAATGACTTTATACCAAACGCTAAAGGTGTTGTAGATTACATAACATATGCATTAGCAAATAACTTTCAACCAGGCATTCAAGATGCTAACACTAGTGTAACTGCTACTGACTTTGATACATCAAGTAATGAAAGTGTAGTAGTTATTACTGTTGATGGATTAGTAGCAGCCAATTTTTATTCTAATAGAATCGATCTTGGTGATATTAAGATACAAAACAATGAAATTTCAACAACTAATAGTAATGAGCCGCTACTTTTAGCAGCGCCAGGTACCGGATCAGTTATTGTTAAAGATTCTTTTGAAATAACTGAATACTTATACGAAGATGACGGTGTTGCTCCAGCTAGTACTGTACCCGATAGTGGAATAAAATTATTTTCTACTACTGAAGGAACCGGTGATACTGGTCTATACTTTGTAAATAAAAGTAATACAACTGGCGAGATGATAAGTAAAAATAGAGCACTACTTTATGGTATGCTTTTTTAAGGAAAACAAATGGCAATAGTAAACGCACAATTAAAAACAACAGCATTAGACATACTTGATCCTATAGGTGGAGCAGGGGTACCTGCAGGTAAGAGCTATGCTATTACAAATATTATGGTTTGTAATACAGGTGATACTAACGGCGCATCATTTGATATGCACTTAATACCACAAGGTGACGCACTTGCTAATAAAGTTACACGGGTTATTAAAGGACTTGAACTTCCAACAGGCGAAACATTTACTTTTGATAGCGAACGTATAGTATTAGAAGCAGGAGATAAACTTGTATTTGTAGCAGAGCCTGACTTAGGGGCATTTCTAACAGATTTAGCAGCTACCGTAAGTTATTTGGAAGTATAAATGAGATTAATTAAGCAACAAACTACTAGTCAACGTACTATTCAACCTACTTCGCCGGGCATTCATACTAGTATCTTAGATGAAGTAAAAATAAACAGTACAAATGTAATGCTTGTTCCTAAAGGAACAACTGCACAGCGTCCTGCATCACCAAATAATGGGCATGTACGCTATAATACTACAACTGAACAGTTTGAAGCATATCAAAATAGCGCCTGGCGCTCAATGCGTTTTAAAGAACCTAATCAAGACCCGGGCATTACACAACAAAACTTAGGTAATGGAGATGCAACAGCAGTAGTGTTTGGACCGCTAGCAAGCGGAGACGCAGCATATCCAGTACCAGCAGCAGCACAAAACGTATTAGTGCATGTTGAAAACGTTTTTCAAGTCGCAACAACAAACTATACACTAGCACAAAATCCTGCAGCAGCAGTTGGAAGCGGAGCAACAGTAACAGCAGGAGCATTTGTTACCGGCACAGAATACAAAATTATTACTGCTGGTGATACAAACTTTACACTTGTGGGCGCAGCAGACAGTAATGTAAATACTGTATTTACTGCAACAGGAGCAGGCACCGGAACAGGTACAGCAAGAGTATCAGGATACTATCTTGTATTTGGTTCAGCACCTGATACATCTAAGCCAGTAACAGTATTACACAACTTCGATAAGTAAACCTATAAATACTGTATAGGAGACACATTCCATGTCACAAGTCGGTAGAATAACAGGTCCAGTACTAGCAGCCAACCTCGAACGTAACGGTATTGACCTTTCGTTTAAAAACACATCATCAGATACGCAATTACTTTACTTAGATGTTAACACAAACAAACTCGGTGTTAATAAAGGTGTGACTAGTTACGAATTAGATGTTAACGGCTCTATTAAGTCTACTAATCTTATCTCTACTACCACTAGTAACATAGCAAACTTTACAATTCAGAATAATGAATTGAATGTATTAGTAGGGGATATAAATTTAAACGCTGCTGAAGGTATTCAGCTATCAAACTTCGAAACTGATAACATTCACATTAGTGATAATACTATTTCTAGTTTTAGATCAAATTCAAATATTGATTTAACCCCTAACGGAACTGGCACAGTTGAATTGCTTTCAAACTTAGAGGTGTTTGGAACGTTAAACGCATCTGGTAATATTAGTGCTGATGGCAACGTTACTATTGGTAATGACGATACTGACGATGTTGTATTCAATGCAGAACTATCAAATAATATTATACCTAATACAACTGATACATATAATTTAGGAAGCACAAATAAACGCTGGAATGAACTTTATACAAACTTATTAAACGGTAAGAGTATTAACGTTGAATCAATAATAGTTCAAGCTGGTGGTGACTTTAGTTTAAGACAGGGTAATATATTTTATGTAAGTAAAAATGGCAATGATACTAACACAGGAGATAGTGTACAGGCACCATTTTTAACAGTCAAACGTGCATTACAGTTTGCTGATGCAAGTATTACTGGGCCAGTAACTATTCAAGTGTTTGCTGGAGACTACGAAGAAGAATTTCCATTAACAGTACCTAGTAACGTCACAGTCCAAGGACTTGACATGCGTAACACTATTATTAAACCAACAGCAGCTACAAACACAAATAACTGTTTTTTAATGAATGGCGAGTCAACAGTACAAAATTTAACAATTAAAGATTTTTATACAGGTAGTGCTTTTAGTTTTGTATCAGGATGTGTTATTTCTACTCGTAGTCCGTACATACAAAATGTTACAGTTGTTACAAAAGGTACACCTATTACAGTAACAGCAAGTTCTACTTTTTCAGTAAACTCACAAGAAACACATCCACGAGGTATAACGTTTAATAATGACGGGACAAAAATGTTTATTGTCGGTGAAATAGGAGACGATGTAAACGAGTATACTCTTTCAACAGGATTTGACTTATCATCTATAGTTACATTTGTAGATAGTTTTGCAGTGACACAATGTCCAAATCCAACAGCAGTAAAGTTTAATGCTGATGGTACAAAAATGTTTGTTACTGGTACAAACAACGATAATGTTCATCAATATGCACTAACAACTGGATTTGATGTTTCGTCTGCTAGTTTTACCCAAACACTTGTTACAACTGTTGACTCTGATAACTTTGGACTTGATTTTAAACCTGATGGTACTAAGATGTATATCACAGGAAATCAAAATAATAAGATATATGAATACAATTTATCTTCTGCATTTGATATTTCATCCGCTACATTTAACCAAGATTTAACTTTGACTGCTATAGACGTTGAACCATTTGGTATAGAATGGAGTACTGATGGAACTAGATTGTTTATAGTAGGAACACGTGGAAACGGTGTAGATGAATTTGCAGTTGGTACACCGTATGATATTTCAACACTAACACATATAGGATTTTACAGTATAGGAGGCAATCCTTCCGGCATACATATTTCACCTGATGGCACTAAAATGTTTATTATAGGAAATCAAAGTGATACGGTAAAATCTTATGATTTGAGTGTATCTTATCGTATAAAAGTTCCAACTGATGACCCAAGAGGGTTTGCACAAGGTGATGCTGGTCGTGGTGCATACATTGACGGAGACGAATTAAACGCTGCGACTGTAAACAAGACAATGTTATTCCATAGCTGTACGTTTATATCTCCAGGTGCAGATGTCATTAATATGACTAATGACGTAAGAGTTGAATGGTTAAACAGCTTTACGTATTTTGCTAATAGAGGACTATATGCGTTCAACGGATCGAGTGGTGGTGCTGAACTACGATCTATTGGTTCAGCAAACGTATACGGTACGTATGGTGCTGTAGCAGACGGTGCAGACACGTTAATGTATTTAATACAACATAACTTTGCGTATATTGGCGCTGGCAACAATGCAACAAATAATAATAGTTTAACTATACAAGCAAACGAAGTTGTTGAATTAAATTCCGGACAAGTGCAGTATGTAACTACTGACCAGTCTGGTGCTTTTAGAATTGGCGATTTGTTTTATGTAGACTTTGAAACTGGCAATACTAGTCTTAATATTAGTTCAGGTAGTGTCAATTCAACTGAAGGATTAATTATTAACAGTGGCGGAAGCCAGTCTGTTATTTCTAGCACTAAAATAGAAACAGCTAACATTAGATTTACACAAAATCTAATAGATTCATTATCAGGTGAATTAAATATAGCAGGCGGCACAGGCACAATAAATCTTCAAGATAATTCCACAGTATCTGGCGATGTGTCTATTAGAGATAATTTTAGTTTCGGTGGCAGCTTAACTTTAGCAGGCGATCAAACTTTAGAAGACCGAATTACTTTTAATGTAGAATTTGAACAAGATTTTGTTCCACACACTAATTCACAATTTGATCTAGGTGAAAATCAAAGATACTGGTTAAATGTTTACTTACGTCGGTTAGAAGCCGGAGACATTGTAGTCGACGATAATTTTATTACTACTTCTGCATCAAATGCAAACTTAGAATTACGTGCTAATGGAACAGGCAATATTTATGTACCTAGCAACAGTGTACAGATAAACAATGCCTTAACAGCAAACGGTACTTCTAATTTTCAAGTTACATCTATTGACGGATCAATTACACACACCGGTGATACAAGCCAAATTGGAAATTACACACTAACTAATCTTACATTAACAGATGTTTTAGATGTTACTGGCGCAGCACAGTTTGAAGAAATATTAATTGATGATAATTTTATTACAACAACTACTTCAAACGCAGATTTAGAATTACGTGCAAATGGTACAGGTAAAATACTTGTACCTGAAAACAATGTAAGAATGATTAATAATGTATCTGTTAATAATATTGTTAATAATAACAACATTACTGTTTCATTACAAACTGAATTTAACGAAGCACTAGTAAATGATATTACAATAACAGAAAACTACATTACAACTAATAATACAAATGCAAACTTAGAATTACGTGCTAATGGCACAGGTAAAGTTGTATCAGATAGTAATACAGTTATTAATAATGTCTTAACAACTGTAGGCACAACTACACTCAAAAATAGTATATTCTCATATGAATATGGTTCAGAGCTTGTAACTAATGGAACATTTAATAGTAACCTGACAGGCTGGTCTCAGTCAGGTGCTGGCACTGCAACTGCAACAGCTGGAAATTTACGAATTAACGCAACAGGCGCAGCGCGAAACGTAGCACAAGAAATTACTGTAGTAGCAGGTAAGACATATGACTTTACAGCAACATTTAGAAGTGTTTCAAATGCAAATGCCTTTTATTTAAGAATATTTGAATCAGGCGTAGGAACACTATTTGAATGGAACGAATCTAGCGGACTTAGTATTGATCAAGTTTTAACAGCATCATTTGTGCCAGTTGGAACAGAGATTGACATCATCTTTCGTTCTGTAGACACTGTAGTAGAATGGGATAACGTTTCGTTAATTGAAGACATTGGACTTGTAGAATATATAACTCCTATGCAAACTAATATTATAGGTACCACTAATCAAACTGGTAATGTTAATCAAACTGGTAATGTTAATCAAACTGGTAATCTTGTAATTGCCGGAGAGTTGACAGTAAGTAATGAAGTTACTTCTTCGCACATTAACATTGATGCTAATGCAATAAAAAATTACAGAGAAGATTTAAGACTAACAACTGATAATACTAATGTTAACTTGTCATTGTCCAAAATGATTTATGCAATGGCAAACGGTGACACAGTTGACGACTATGCTGGGCAGACAGAAAAGAATTTAATAACCTTATTAGCGAACGGCACAAGCGCACCTGATTATGCATTATCTTATGCAGACGTTAATAGAGATAGTAATACTACAACTAGTGATGCACTTGCTTGGCTACAATACATAGCAAATGGGTCTACAGGAGATGCAACAAAAGATACATTTATTAAAAATATTGTCGAACTACTATTAGAAGATGAATTTGCTAATCCAGGAAAATACAATAGTATTATTTTCTCAGGAGATTATTATAGAGCTGATCTTGCACTAAGTGCAAACGGAACTGGCCGTGTTACAATGCCAGGTGCCGACGTTAGAGTTGCAAACAATTTATTTGCAGCATCTATTAATGCAGCAGATATTATTATTAATCAAAACTTAGCATTAGACGAACTTATTATTACTGATAGTATTATAGAAATTGATGATAACTTTATTTCCACTACAATTTCAAATGCAGATTTAGATTTACGTGCAACTCGCAATGTAGTACTTCCTGTAAATGATGTTATATTTAATCAAGAGTTAACAGTTAACACAAATACAAATATTAGTAATGTAAATATTACCGGTAATACGCAGCAAACAGGAAATAGAAATCAAATAGGAAATCTTGCTGTTGTTGGTACAGTAACAGTGACTACGTCAAATATTAAAAGTGAAATACAATTTGATGATATTATCTTTAATGACAATTATATTGAAACAACTAATAGTAATGCTAATTTAGAACTACTTGCTAATGGTACCGGCAAAATTATTATACCAAGTAATAATGTACAGATTAACAATAATATTTCCTTAGGCTCTTTAAATTCTTCACTAATTGGTGTAGAGAATGCATTAGCAGCACAAGTGTTTGATTTAAGTTCTAATATTAAAATATTTGATAATGTAATTACAACAACTACTTCGAATAGTAATTTGGAGTTGCGCTCTTTTAATGCTAGTGTTAAAATTGAGTCATTACTTGTTAATAATGATACTATTTCGTCTACTGGGGTAGATATAAACTTCAATCCAACTAATAATTTAAATATTAATGCAACTGGCGCTGTCAAACTTCCATCAGGATCTACAGCTAATAGACAAGTTACGTCTAACAATATTAGATTTAATAGTACTGATAATGTGTTTGAAGCTTTTAATAATTCAAACACATTGTCATTTAATGGAGTATACTCAGCTAATAGAAATGCAAGTGTCCTTGCACATCCTACTGATAATACAATAGCACTAACTGCTGCCCTTACCCAAGTAGGTACAGTTAATGCTACTGGTTTAGTTATACATGGGTTAGATGTAGATGATTTAACTTTACAAACTAATAATATAGGAACAACGGTATCTAATAGTAATGTAGATTTAAAAGCACACGGAACTGGTAATCTAAGAATAGACCAAATTGACTTGTCAGATAATAAATTTATAAACAATACTGGAGCAAATATAGTTCTTAGTAATACAGGCTTTGGTAAAATAAAATTCATTGATGCTAACGCAGTACGTTTTCCGGCAGGAACATCTGCTGAACGAGTAAGTGGCGGAGAAACAACAGGCTTAATGCGCTGGAACACAGAAATTGAAGTTCTTGAAACATGGGACGGAAATACTTATATTTCAGCAGCAGGTAACGCTGCTACAATTAGTGCAGCAGAGATGGATGATCTTATTTTAGAATATACTCTAATCTTTGGGTAACCAACCCCTTTTTTCTATAATCGATAAATACTATTACTGTACAAATGGATGACCAATCCTGTACACGGACAGACTGTGGTTAGCCCGCAATGTAAGGTGGCTAGAGGGACAGGATCCCCGTATTGAGGAGTTAAGATGGCTGTTGGTCGCATATCGGGTCCGCTCTTAAAGTCAAATCTAGTCCGTAACGGCGTAGATTTAGCATTTGAGACGAATCTATTATATCTAGATGTAAACAATCAGCGCATCGGCGTTAACAAAAATTCACCTGAATACGAAATAGATATTAACGGAACAACACAAACTACAAATTTAAGAGCTACAACTAAAAGTGATTTAGCAGATGTTACTATCGAAAATAACACTATTAGTACTACGCAGCCGTATTTAAATCTAGCAACATTAGATACAATTGTTTCACTTAACAAATTAAGAATAGATAGTATTGACATTGAAGGCAATGCAATAACTACTAACGACTCAAATGCAAATTTAGAATTTAGACCAAACGGCACTGGTGCAGTTAATGTACATTCTGACTTAAATGTAGATGGAAATATTCACGCTACTGGTAATATTACAGCAGATGGAAATATTACCATTGGTGATGCTAACACAGATAATGTTATATTTAATGCTGATGTTGCAAGTAATATTATACCAGATCTTGATAACGTTTACGCACTTGGTTCTAATCCAGCAACTGGTGGTAAAGAATGGAATGATGTTTGGGTTAACAACTTAGTAGCATCAAGTATAACTGCTGATGATATAAACTTAGACGGTGTTGATTTATCACACAGTGACGGAAATACTGTTTACGTCTCGGAAAATGGTAACGACACTAACCGTGGCGATCATGTGCTTGCACCATATGCAAGTATTACAAAGGCATTATCGGTAGCAACGGCAGGCGATTCAGTATTATTATCTCCTGGCGTGTACGAGGAAGTATTTCCATTAACTGTACCGCAAGGTGTTACAGTGAAAGGCAGCAGCATTAGAAGTGTTGATATTCGACCTACAACTACAACACGTTACAATGATGCATTTTTACTTAATGGCGAAACAACAATTGAAGAGTTAACAATTACTAGCTTCTATAGCGGCGGTAATTTTTACACTACAACGGCAGCAGGTGCAGGTACAGCAACAGTCAATGTTGGCCCAACAGACGTTGCACACACATACGTAACTGGCGGTGGAATTACATTCGGTGGCAGTAATTATGCAATTACTAATGCTGTATACAATAATGTAACTGGTACAGTAACTATTACTCATGCAGGCCCTGATGCAGGCGTAGGTGCAGAAGTATTTCTAAAAGATATTACATTTAGCTGCAATGGAGATAATAGAAATTTTCCAGACAATGGCTATGCTTTCCGGTACGCAACAAATTATGCAGCAACTAGCCGTTCACCGTATATTAGAAATATATCAGTAATAACACAAGGCAGTGTAACAAGTGCTGGTGATCCAAGAGGATTTGACGCAGGTGATGCAGGCAAAGGTGCTTATATTGACGGAGCATATGGTTCTGCAAGTAGTGTAAACACAGCAATGTTATTCCACTCAGCAACATTTATTACGCCAGGCGTTGATGCAATTACAATGACTAATGGTGCAAGAGTTGAATGGTTAAACAGTTTTACATACTTTGCTAATCGTAGCATGTATGCATATGATAGTAAAGCCGGAATACGCTATGCAGGCAATACAAAGCTTGTACTAGCAGGTGTTACTGGAACCTTTACGCAAGGCAACACACTTACATTAACTAGCACAGACGGCTCTACAGTGCTTACAGGCACCATTAACAGTGTAGATGGCAACAACATTACAGTAGGCGGATATGTAGATTTAGACGGTTTTGATTTAACACCGCAAAGCATTACTGACGGTAGCGCAACGGCTACAAGTATTGCAAGCTTTGACTTACGTGAGTTTGGTGCCGAAGTTAGAATGATCGGTAGTGCTAGTGTTTATGGAAACTTTGGATTAGTAGGTGACGGCCCAGGCGTATTAATGTATGCAATTGGACACAATGTTGCATACATTGGAAATGGTAAGTCTGTAACTAACAATCCTGCCACAGTTAATCAAGATAACGAAGTTGTTGAATCAAACGGTGCGCAAGTACGATATAATTCAGTTGATCATAAAGGTGACTTTAGAGTTGGCGATTTATTCTATGTTAATCAAGATGATGGCACTGTTCAATTCACAGTAAGTGATTTTCAAATTGACACAACTACCGGTGTATCATTTACAACTGGTAGTGATACTACATTTGTTGACGGTTCAAAGATTGAAACTGGAGACTGGCGCATTAGCGGCAATACAGTTGAAACATTAACATTAGATGCAAATATTGCAGCAGCAAGTGGCGAAATTAATTTAAATTCAAATGTTAATGTAAATGGTAGTTTAGATGTTACTGGCAATGTAACTATTGGCGGCAATATTACTATTGGTGACGAAGCAACAGACACAATTCAAATTATCGCAGGCATTGATAGTGATATTAAGCCAAAACTAGATAGTGCTTATAATTTAGGTGCTGCTGATAAATCTTGGAAAAACTTATTTGTGAATGAAGTTGATGTTGACGATATTGAAATCCGCGACAACTACATTACAACTAAAACATCAAATGCAAACTTGGAATTACGTGCCAACGGCACTGGCGAAGTACTTGTACCTAGTAATAATGTACAGATAGATAATAACTTAACTGTAAGCGGTGTAACTAATTTACAAGACACTGTTATTACAGGATCAATAACATATGTAGGTGATACAGCACAAACAGGTAACGCAGTAATAACTGGCAACGTTACAGTAACTCAAGACTTAGATGTTACTGGTGCAGCACAATTTGAAGAAATACTTATTGACGATAATGTTATTACTACAACTACATCAAATGCAAATTTAGAACTAGGCGCAAATGGTACCGGAACAATTTTAATTCCAACCAACGATGTACAAATTGTTAATGACTTAACTGTTGATAATGACATCCAAACAAATACTTTAACTGTATCTGGACTAATTACATCTAATAGCTTGTCAACTGGCAACATTATAATTGACGACAATTATATTAAAACTTCGGTATCCAACAGTGATTTAGAACTACGTGCAAACGGATCTGGCACAGTGTTTGTTCCTAGTAATAACGTATTGCTAAACAATGATTTACAAGTTGCCGGAACTACAAATTTAACTAATGTGGTAATACAAGGTAATACTACACAAACTGGTAATACTACACAAACTGGTAATATTGATTTAACTGGCAATAATAGTATTATAGGTAACTTTACTGTATCAGGAGTTTCGCAGTTTGAAGATATTAATATTAGCGGCAATGTTATTAAAACCACTGCATCTAATAGTGATTTAGAACTACGTGCATCTGTATATGGCGATATTGTAATACCTACTAATGATGTTGTTATTAGCAACGACTTGTATGTTACTGGAGTAATTAGTGTTGGTGATATTAATAGTGTTGGCACAATAACAGCTAACAGCTTTACAACCGGCGATATTTTAATTGACGATAACGTTATTAAAACCACTGCATCTAATAGTGATTTAGAACTACGTGCAAATGGAACTGGCGATGTTATTGTTCCTAGTAACGATGTAATAATAACACAAGCATTAACAGTTAACGGTGCTACTAATTTAAAAAATACTAGTATTCAAGGCACAGTTACGCATGTAGGTAATGTAAATCAAATTGGTGATTTTAACTTAACAGGCAACTTAGATGTAACTGGTGAAGTTATTATTAGTGCAAGTGTAATACAATTTGAAGAAATTGAACTGAGTGGTAATGCATTAACTACAACTACTTCAAATGCAAGCTTAGAATTACGTGCTAATGGAACAGGCAATATTTATGTACCTAGCAACGATGTAGAAATTACAAATAACTTAACGGTTGACGGAACTATTATTGTAGGAAATGTTACTAGTACTAATACTATTACAGCAAATAGTTTTACAACAGGTGACATTTTAATTGATAATAACTATATTACTACAACAAACTCAAATAGTAATTTAGATTTAAGAGCTGCAGGTACTGGTTCTATTATCGTAGATACATTTAGTATTAGTGATTCTACAGTAACTACAACTGGTGACTTTAATATTGCACCAGGAAGTCAGCTAGTAAATATTAATGCTACTGGCGGTTTAAAATTACCAGTAGGTACAACTGCTGAACGTCCTGCAGACGTAAACGGGTATATAAGATATAATACAGACTTAAACAGATACGAAGGTTACAACGGAACTAATTGGGTTAATTTAAAAGGTGTCGAAGACTTAGACGGCAATACAAAAATTACTGCTGAACTTACAGAAGGTCTGAATGATAACAAGATTAGATTTTATATAGACGGCGCAGAAATAATTGTAATAGACAATGAAAAATTATCAGCGCCAAGAATTGATGTTGATGACATTCGTATCGACGGCAACGTCATCGAAACAACAAACGGAAATAAGAATTTAAACTTTACTGCAAACGGCACAGGCGTTGTTGCGTTTGATAATTTTGCATTTAAAGATAATACTATTACAAATACTGTTAGTGATAGTATAACAACTTTTGAAAGTACAGGCAACGGCTATGTTCAGTTTGACGGTACTTACGGTGTTGTTATTCCAGTTGGGTCAACAGGAACACGTCCGACATTTGCTTTCACAGAACTTGGACAGATGCGTTATAATACCGATGACGCTCGTGTTGAAATTTGGAATGGAAACAACTGGGTATCAGTTGCAGGATCAGGATCAGGAATTACATTTAATGACGCAGAGGAAATTGCACTTTCAACAGTGCTAGTATTAGGATAAAACATGGCAACTACATTTAAAAATAAAGTGGTATCACAAATAGGTACAGAAAAAACAGAAGTGCTTGCTACTGATGACAACAAACGTATTACTGTTGTAGGCTTCAGTTTAGCAAACTTAACTGACGGAGTTGTACTTATTGACGTATCAATTCGCGACGATGCAAGTACAGAAGGATTTTATGCAAAAGAAATGATCCTTCCACCAAACACTAGTTTGCGTGTACTAAACGGCGGCGAGAAATTAATTTTAACACCAAACAATAACTTGTATGTAAGATCAAATGTTGATGATAGTATTGACGCAGTCTTAAGTACAGTAGAAATTATTTAAGGAGATATAAAATGGCATCGACACACTATGTAGGCCAAACACCGGGCATAACAGAACTTTTAGGTGAAGGTCAACCTAGATATTTTTATGCACTAAAAAGAACAGAAGACGGCACTCTGTATTTTGCAAAGATTGATCAGCTCAAAGATGTTGATACAATTACAATTAATAATCCAGGTGCATCCGTAGACGACTTTACTGAATTTGAGTATGGAGTAGACTTTTTTGATGGTCGCTTAGAAAGTGATCACTCACGCCCGTATGATAACTTAGAATGGGATCAGTATCGTTGGGATAACAAAAATGCATATTATTATGTAAATGAAAACGGAGAATTAGTGGTTAGAATTAACCAAGCATACAAATATGACGCGAGTCAAATAGTTACATAAATATGTTGTAACAAAGATAATAGTATCCAAGGAACCGCAAGATGGCAGAATTTAAAATTAGTAGACTACGATTTTCCTGGAAAGGAGAATGGGTAGACTTAACAACATACAAAAAAGACGAAATAGTACAATACGAAGGTAAAGCGTATGTATGTTTGGTGCCACACAACTCGGCGGGGTTTTATTCTGATTTAGGCGATATTATACCTAAATGGCAATTAATGATGACAGGACAAACTTGGAAAGGTCCTTGGGAACAGTTTGCAACATATAGTTTAGATAATATTGTAATTTTTGGTGGTATTGTTTATAAATGTAATACTCAACACGTAGCAGGAGCGGTTCTTGATACGGACATTGCAAAGTGGGATGTGTACGCTGAGTCTAAAACTTGGCAGAGCGAGTGGACTGTAGCAACTGCTTACGGTATTGGCGACATTATACAATACGGCGGTTCGGCATACGAATGTATTATTTCACATACGTCAGCGGCAACAGATGCTGAAGGTCTTGAAGCTGATTACTACGAACTTGATAGTACATTAGTTAAATGGAAACTTACTAATGAAGGCGTACAGTGGTCAGGAGAATTTTCAGATTTAACTGAAGATAGCTCAATACAACGATATAAATTAGGTGACATAGTTAAGTACGGTCCAAGTGTTTACAAATGCATTGAAGGCCATGTACCAGAAATTCCAGAAGTACCTGTTTACGGTGTTTACACAAGTACATTAATTACTCCATTCGGCGGAACAATAGATTATCAAGTTAGTGTAGCTGGCGGAACAAACTCATACGGCACAGGAAACAAATACTATATTCAAGGACAAGCAGGCGTAAGTCCTACACTGTCGTTAGTCAGAGGACTTACGTATAAGTTTGATCAATCAGCCTCTAATAATGCTACGCATCAACTTAGATTCTCTACCACGCCAAACGGAACATGGGGCGGTGGCGTTGAATATACAGTAGGCGTAGTTAAAGTTGGTACTGCCGGTAGCGCCGGAGCATACACACAAATTACTGTAGCAGACGATGCGCCTGCATTATATTATTATTGTGTTAATCATAGCGGTATGGGCGGAACTGCAATTGCTCCAGGAGCATCTACGTATACAATTACTCCAGTAGCTAGTACTATTGACGAAGGAAGCACACTTACTATAAATGTTGCAACAGCTAATGTAATAAATGGAACTACTTTATATTGGAGTGCTTCTAATGCAGGCGACTTTGGAACTTCAACAGGTAACTTTACAATTACAAATAATGCAGGATCGTTTACAATTACTCCAACTGCTGATATAACAACAGAAACATTAGAAACGTTTACTATACAACTTAGAACTGAAAGTGCAAGCGGCACTATTGTAAGTACATCAGAAAATATTACTATTAATGATACAAGTCAAGCACCTTCAGTAACTTATACTGCTTCGTCAGCATCTAACAATGTCGACGAAGGAAGCACACTTACTATAAATGTTGCAACAGCTAATGTAGCTGACGCAACAACATTATATTGGACTGTTACTAACGACGGTGATTTTACAACTTCGTCTGGCAACTTTACAATTACAAGTAATGCAGGTTCGTTTACAGTAACTCCGAACGCTGACACAACAACAGAAGGTCCAGAAAACTTTGATGTACAAATTAGAACTGGAAGTACAATTGGAACTATTGTAAATACACTTGGAAATATTATAATCAATGATACAAGTTTAGATGCTGTAGTAACAGCAGATTTTACAATTAATGTTACTAACGTTGGAGCAACTGCTTACACATTATCTGGTACTGACAGAAACGGTGCAGTGAGTGGAAATAATGTAAACCTAACATTTAATGACGGCGATATTGTAGACTTTGTAGTTAATGCATCTGGGCATCCATTCTACATTAAAACACAACAATCAACAGGCGCCAACGATCAAGCAGCCGGGGTACTTAGTAACGGCGAGCAAACTGGAACAGTTCAATGGACTATCTCCGGCGCTGGAACATACTACTATATCTGTGAATTCCATGCAGCTATGTTCGGAACAATTACGGTATAAAGACAGGAAAATAAAAAAATGGCAATATCAGGTAGCAACTTCTTTAAGAAAGAATTAACAGTATACGGTGTTAGAATTGTAGCAGCTGGTGACGTAGGTGGCCAGCTTGCGGTTCCGGATGCATTTATTGAAAAGGTAGCACAAACGTTTAAATTATTTTTAAACAAAGCTGCTTTGGGTATTAACAGTGCCGCACAAGAAACAGTAATTAATACACTTGCAGGCACAGTTGGTACATATCATGCAGGATTACCGACTATACAAAGAATTGCCCGCGGCGCAGGCGCAGACTATACTACTAACTTTTTAACCGACGACGGCATTATATTTTGGGAATTGACAGACTTTTTTAATACACATGTAGCCAACGATATGGTTTGGTATTTAAATTCAACAGGTGATGGATTTGGCACTGGTGATATTGATGCGCAGGAAGTGATTGAGCATGTTATGCATACAATGCACATGCATGGTCTTAATGCTAGAGGATTAAAACTATATTCATATCTAGATGCAGATTGGGCAACTGGGCCATTATATGCAGCAATGGAAGAAGCATACGACGGCGGCTTTTGGGATAGTTCAGGATACGGCGGTGCAGCTTGGAAATCTAATGCAGATGCATTTGAAGTAGCAGCCAAAGAATATATGTACTTACTAAACTTCTGTATGTTTGATTACGCAGAACTGTGGGAAGGCGGAAGTCTTGCTCCAGAATGGACCGACACAGTAAAAACGCCAGCAGGGATACAAGTAAATCTTCCATTAGGGTATGCACTATTTAATACATATATTGCTCCAGTTATTAGTAAGCCTTCGTTAACAACTATTAGAAGCATATACGGAGATGGTAATACGCCAGCACAAGACGATCCGGCACTAGCAGGCGTATCAGGTTATACTGCTGATATACAACAAGAAGAATTAATATTACAAGATGCATTTATTTCAGATTATTGGCAACTTTGGATGCCAGGTCTTGACTTTGATCAAGTATGGCTAGATAGTTCAATTTATCAGCCAGGCGATATTGTGTTGTACGGCGGATACTTATATCAATGTTTAACTATTAACAATCTTAATAACAAACCTTCGTTTAATGCAGAAGACTCAACAGATAACTGGGTAATAGTTAGTCAAGCATATGATGTTTCAGGCTCCTGGAACAGTGCAGATGAATATAGAATAGGCAGTGTAGTAACATACGGTGGTGATCTTTATGTTGCATTGGCAGACAGTACTAACGCTGCCCCTGGTAATTTTGAGATTCAAGCAATCTATGAAGCAGACGGTTCAACTGGCACAACTATTAAATTAGACACTGGAGACAGTACTAATCCTAAAGGCATCACTGTTGGCATGGCAGTAATAGGAGAAGGTTTTGGATATGGACAAACTGTACAATCTGTAACTACTCAAGGTAGTATTTCTACAGTTATACTAAGTTCTGCGCCAAATGGCACTATTACAGACCAGTCAGTACTAACGTTCGCAGGCGCTAACTATGTTTACTGGGAATTAATGATTCCAGGATTTAGTTGGGAAGGTAAGTGGATTACTGGTACACTTTACAATCAAGACGATGTTGCATATTATGGCAATGCAACCTATCAGTGTATAAGAGAACACACTGCTGCACTAGTTAGTAGACCTGATACCGATTTTCAAAATGAATATTGGACAATGTATTTACAACATGATAAAACAAATTCTCTTACACAAAAAGGACAGATTATTGTTCAATCCAACGGTGATAAAATAGCGTTAGATATTGGAGCACAAACAAACGTATTGAAAGTTGTAGGTGAATTGCCTGCCTGGAGAGAAACTGATTTTACTCCAAACGTTTATTATGTTGCAACAAACGGTATTGATAGTGTTGGCCGAGGAACAACTGCTGACACAGCTTGGAAAACAGTACGATTTGCATGTGATCAAGTTGCTAAGGGTACAAGAAAGCAAAACGAAAAAACATTACTTGAAGCAAATAAAGAATGGGCAATTGAAGAGACTTTTTGGTGGCTAGATAGACAAATAAAAGATCAAATATCACCGTTTGGTAGTTCAGAAAGCTTTGATGATGAAAAAACAAGAAGAGATTCTAGATATATCTTTGATGGCGTAGTAACTGACTTAGCAAGAGGCCAGAATGCACGAACAGTTGCAAATGCTATTGCATACTTTGATTTAGAAAGTACTAATAAATTCACAAATGACACAGTTGCAGCTCAGGCAGTATCATATGTAGCAATTATAGAACAACTATTTAAAAATATTGTGTTTGCATTAACAAATACTGCACCAGCTGCTAACTATCAAACACTTGAAGGAATTGCATCACCTAGTGTACAGTACTTTAATAATGCACTAGCTATCGAAAGCGACACACTTGCTATTGTTACTGCATTAGAAGCAATACTTTCAGTTCCATTAACAACCGGAACACCAAGTAGTATACCACCAGAAAATGACGGAGCGTATACAACAATTAATTTAAAATCAGGTACATACGAAGAAGAACTTCCAATTGTGCTACCGGCAAGATGTGCATTAAACGGAGACGAGCTTCGTGGCGCAGTTATTAAACCTGCTAATGTAATTAATACATTATGTACACGGACCTTTGGATTTATTAACCAATTTGTTGTTGGTACAACTGAAAATATGGTACATAATTCACCAGTACAGTTTGTGTCACTAAATCCAGTTGATGAAATTAGTACAAAAATTGGCGGAGATAATATTGTACAAGGTATAACATATTATGTAATAGGAAGTAGTATTACAGATACTACTTTTAAAGTTAGTGCAACTAAAGACGGCGCCGAAGTTGAATTGTTTACAAATATTGGATACATGTATGTGTATGGCGGAAATGCATTAAGCGATATGATATATGTACAAAATGCAACAGGCATTAGAAATATGACATTAAGCGGATTGCTAGGTACACTAACTCCGCAAAACGAATACGAAACAAGACGTCCATCAGGTGGCGCATTTGTTAGTCTTGATCCAGGCACTGGACCGAGCGATACTACTGCGTGGATTAGACGCAAGTCACCTTATGTACAAAACGTAACTAACTTTGGTATAGGTTGTTCTGGGTTGAAGATTGATAGTACATTACATAACGGCGGCAATACGTCAATAGTGTGCAACGACTTTACACAAATTA
>MEHZ011357566.1_pt1 | contig 19088 bp, 18 predicted proteins | sample 897221 | NCBI WGS metagenome assembly MEHZ01 (sample SAMN05514161, study PRJNA337945) | marine metagenome | isolation source: marine surface water | place: Arctic Ocean | collected 2007-12-13
CCCGACGCCGGCCTGGTCACCATCATCGACGGCCATCCTATGACCCTGAGCTGGCTGGGCAGTGTCGCCAATCATGATGTCGCGGCGCTGGGCGTGGAGACTTTCGGACAGTCAGGCGATTTGCCCGACCTCTATCGGGTGCACGGCATCGATCGCGATGCCATTCTCGACGGCGCGGCAGCCGTGATCACCAAACGCATGCGACGAAGCCGCGCGGCTTAAGTCTCACCTGCCGGCGTGGCCGGTTTTGCGCCGCGCCCCTCACGCCGGGCCATATAGACCACCGCGCCAACGATGATCGCGCCGCCCAGCCAGGTCCAGATGGTGGGGATTTCGGCAAACAGGATAAAGGCGAGCGCCGCGGTCACGATCAGCCGTGAGTAGTCATAGGACAGCACCGCTGAGGCTTCGGCGACGGTAAACGCCCGGGTCAGACAAAGATGTGCGCCCAACCCGGCAACCCCGAGCATGCCCATCCAGAACAGCGCTTCAGGGTTTGGCCAGGACCAGGCCACCAGAGCCGGCATCAGGGTCAGCGGAACAGAAACCATCGCCAGCCAGGCGATCGTGGTGGTTGGTGAATCGTCACGCGAAAGCGAGCGGATCATCAGATTCGAGGCCGCAATGAACAAGGCTGAGATCAGGGGCAAAGCAAAGAGAGGGTCTACCCCGGATATCCCCGGCCGCAGGACAACCCAGACCCCAACAAACCCGATGATGGTTGCGATCCAGCGCGGGGCACGAATGACTTCACCGAGAAACAGCGCGGCGCCGATAATCCCGAACAGGGGCGCGGCGAATGTTAGCGCCGAGACTTCTGCCAGCGGCAAATTGGCCTGGGCCACAATCAGCAGAACGAGCGCGGTCATGGAATAGACCCCACGCAAAATCTGGGCGCCGGGTCGCTTGGTTCGCAGCGCAGTGTTCCGGTTGCGAATGATCCATGGAAGCATCAGCAACAAGACCATCAGCGACCGGAAGAAGCCGATCACGAGCGGCTCCCCGCCCGCCCCTGTCGCAAACCGGACCAGCGGACCATGGGTGCCGAAAAAGACCGACGCCCCGAGCATCCAGATCGCACCCTGCATGGTTCCCGGCAGCGCCCTGAAAAGCGAAACCCCGCGCGATTCGCGTAACACGCCTCTCACACCACCCGGTTCGAAACCGGCTCCCCGGCGCGCAAAAGTTCAAACCCGTCGAGAAGCATGTCGGCCATCGCCGCACGGGCGTTCGTAGCCGCGCTGCCGATATGCGGGGTGATGAACACGTTTGGCAGTTCGAGATAGCCCGGATGCACCTGGCTCGGCTCGCCGTTGAACACATCCAGGCCGGCTGCCGCGACCTTGCCAGATTTCAACGCCGCGACCAGCGCTTCGTCATCAACCAACTCACCGCGCGCGATATTCACCACGATAGCGCCGTCAGGAAGAAGTGCGATCCGCTCCGCGTTGAGAAACCCTTTCGTTTCCGGGGTCGACGGCGCCGTGATCACAAAAAACGGGCTCGCCCCCAGCAAGCCCTCCACCGTCGTATAGTAGCTGGCACCAGCTTCTTCATCGAAACTCAGCCGGTTGCGCTTGTGGTAGCGGATCGACATATCAAAGCCCCGCGCGCGTTTCGCCAGGGTTTGGCCAATCCGTCCCATGCCGAATATGCCAAGCGTCCCGCCGGTAACATCCGTGCCAACAAGCATCCGGGGCGTCCAGGAATTCCACGCGCCCGCCCGCATCATCGCCGCCCCTTCGGTGGCCCGTCGCGCCGCACCCAGCATCAGCAGCATGCCGATCTCTGCTGTCGGATCGGTCACCGCATCAGGCGTGTTAAGCACCGCGATCCCGCGCGCTTTCGCGGCGTCGACATCCACATGATCGAGGCCCACCGACAAGGTCAGAATCGCCTGAACACTGTCGGACAAACGGTTGATCGCAGCCGCATCGAGCAGCTCGGTGACGCAAATCAGCAGGGCGTCCATGCCCTTTGCCGCGTCGACCACCTCGTCCGCCGACATCACATGGTCATCTTCGCTGAGCGTCGCGTCATAATCCGCCCGCAGACGATCTTCATTGACCGTCAGCAATTTGCGCGTCACCAGAATTTTTGCTTTGTCCGTCATGCTCAAACGTCGTTCCGTTGCCCGTGCGATTGCTGTTAGCATTTTGACCCACTATACGCACAGCGCACATGCCCAATGCGCGCTGGACCCATGCAGGAGAACACACCATGCGCCTCGAAGGCAGAACCGCCATCATCACCGGATCGGGCTCAGGCTTCGGCGAGGGGATCGCCAAGACCTTTGCCACCGAAGGCGCAAGCGTCGTGATCAACGATTTGAACAAAGACGGCGGCACGCGCGTCCTCGCAGAAATCACGGAGGCCGGCGGCACTGCCAGCTTCTTTGCCGCCGATGTGACCCGTGCCGAAGACATGCACGCGTTGGCCGCTCATGCGCTCGACACCCATGGCGGGCTCGACATTCTCGTGAACAACGCCGGCGTCGCCCATAAGCGCAAATCGATGCTCGACGTGGATGAAGACGAACTCGACCGTATTCTTGCGGTCAACGTGAAGGGGTTGTTCCACACCGCCAATGCCGTTGTGCCGGTCTTCCGCACGCGCGGTGGGGGCGCCATCGTCAATATCGCCTCGACTGCCGCAGTTCGCCCGCGCCCCGGCCTGACCTGGTACAACGCCTCGAAAGGCGCCGTAACGACCCTGACAAAATCCATGGCCGTCGAACTGGCCGAAGACAATATCCGGGTCAATGCTGTGAACCCGGTGGCCGGCGAAACCCCGCTGCTCGCGACATTCCTGGGTGAGGACACGCCGGAAAACCGCGAAGCTTTCCGTCAGACCGTGCCGCTGGGCCGGTTCTCCACGCCGCAGGACGTGGCCAACGCGGTGCTGTTCCTAGCCTCCGAAGAAGCCTCGTTGATCACCGGGGTCTGCATGGAAATTGACGGCGGGCGCTGTATCTAGCGCCGCTCCTGATCCAGCATCCCGCGCAACGTGGCCCGGACGCCGCGATGCAGCCTTTCAAACGGGGCCTTGTCGAAATTCTCGCGGGCCCCGCAGCGTGACCGCTGCGTCAAAAGATGTTCGACCACCGCCTCGGACATGGTGAACATCATGAACCGCTCACGGGGCAAAGTTTGCGTGGTGGCTCCCGGGCCGTCGCGCAATGCGTCCGATGCGGAAGTCAGCTCAAGCCGGATGGACCCCGTCCGGGATTGTTTGAACCCCTTGTGTTTACTGTCCTGAACGTCGGTGAGACTGGCCAGCAGCTCCCGGCTGGTATTCGCACTTAGCTTCACCACAAACGCGACCATCCGGCCTGGGTCTTGACGCGCGATCCGGCGGGACATCTCGCGAAGTTCCGGCGCAGACCCAATCGCCAAAACACATTCGATGGCAGATTCTTCGATGACAAAAACCTGCTGTGCGTGCGCTTCACTCCGCGCGCCCATCAGCAGCCCAAATGCTGCAATCACTACAACTGTCCACGACGACGACATTGTCATTGTCCCGGATAAACCAGACCGGCGAGTTCTTCATGGGTGGTCATCCACACCCAGTCGATATCCTTCACCGCCGCGATGGCTTCATAAAACTCGATGGCCCCAAAAGGTCGGCCAAAGACATGCGCATGGGCGGTGATGTCGAGCACCGCGGGCGGGCTGCCGATACTGGCGTAGCCTTCGATGATCCGCTTGAGCGTATCGGAATAGGCCTGCGGCGGGTTTCCGTAGCGCATGTAGATCGGCAGATCGTTGATTTCCATGGTGAAGGGAACGGCTGCCAGCGGACCAGATTTCGTATCGAGCAGATAGGGCAGATCGCTATTGAAATGGTCGATATGCCAGGTGAAACCGTTCGCCGCGAGAAGTTCACACGTGTTTGCACTGAACGTACCGCGCGGGCTTGAAAAACCCTTCGGGGCCTTGCCGATGACGTCTTCGAACAGCGCGATACCCTTCTTCAGGTCGGCTTCTTCCTCGTCGCGCTCCTGATAGACAGGCAGGGTGTTCTGCATCCAGGCATGGGCCCCAACGAAATGACCATCATCGTCAATACGCATGAGAAGTTCGGGCCATTTCTGCGCAATAATGCCACTGGCATAGGCGCCGCACGGAACCCCAAGATCCTTAACAATATCGAGCAGCCGCGGCGCGCCGATGGTCACGCCATATTCCCCCCAGGAGCGGGCCTGGGTATCCAGGTAACCGGGTTTGAGGGGGTTTCCCATCGGGCCAATCCCCGGGGCGGCATCATCCTCCCAAGCTTCGCACATAATGTTGACGGAGATGGCCAGGGACTTACCTTCGGGCCAGGCTTTGGGCAGTTCATTGACGGTCATTGCAAATACCCTTGTAAATATTTCTCGATTCTTGCGGTCGGCGCGCCGCCCTGTGATGATGCGATATTCGCGCACGCGATCCAACCGTCACGTTCGATGACGGCAGTAAGAGACCAGAAGTGAAAGACCAAGGGACAGGGAGCCCGCCATGCTGAAAACAACCATCACCGGCAGCTTGCCGAAACCGGCCTGGCTGGCCGAACCGGAAAAGCTCTGGGCGCCCTGGGCCGCCAAAGACCCGGCCCGACTGGAAGAGGCCAAGCACGACGCCGTGCGCCTGGCGATCCGCGATCAGGAAGAGGCCGGAATCGATATCGTCACCGATGGCGAACAATCCCGACAGCATTTCGTCCACGGCATTCTGGAAAAGATCGAAGGCATCGACTTCGACAAGAAGACGCGGATCGGCATACGCGATGACCGCTATGACGCCGACTGCCCCACCGTGGTCGCCGAGCTGCGACGCAGCGGGCCGATCCACGCCGAGGAGGTCACCTTTGCCCGCGCACAAACCGACCACGCACTGAAATTCACCATGCCCGGGCCCATGACCATCGTCGACACACTGGCCGATGAGCATTATGGCGACCGACCCAAGATGGCGATGGCCTTCGCTGAAATCCTGAACCAGGAAGCCCGCGAACTCGAAGCCGCCGGGGTCGACAACATCCAGTTCGACGAGCCGGCCTTCAATGTCTATCTCGACGCGGTCCCCACCTGGGGGGTCGAAGCGCTAAACCGCGCCGTCGAAGGTCTGAAATGCACCACCGCCGTGCACATTTGCTATGGCTATGGGATCGAAGCCAACTTGCAGTGGAAGGCCACTTTGGGCGATGTCTGGGATCAGTACGAAGCGATCCTGCCGGCCCTGGCTGAAAGCAATATCGATCAGATCTCCCTCGAATTCGCCGGCTCCCGGGTGCCGCTTGAAGTCATCCGGCTGCTCGACGGCAAGAAGGATGTACTGGTCGGCGCCATCGATGTAACGACCCTGACCGCCGAAGCGCCCGAAGAGGTTGCCAGCGTGATCCGCGCGGCGATGGAGTTCACCTCGCCCGAACGCATCTTCCCCTGCACCAATTGCGGCATGGTCCCCCTGCCCCGATCCGTCTCTCAGGGCAAACTCAAAGCGCTCGGCGCCGGCGCGGCGCTGGTTCGCGCGGAGCTTTAGAATCGATGGCTTTACTTGAAATCAATGGCGTAAATCTCTGGGTCGAGGAAGAAGGCAGTGGCCCGGCGATGGTCTTCGTGCACGAGTTCGGCGGCGACCATCGTGTGTGGCGCGAACAGATCAATCATTTCCGAGACCGTTACCGCTGCGTAGCCTTTAACGCACGTGGCTACCCGCCCTCTGACGTGCCGGATGAGGCCGAAGCCTACGGGCAGGACATCGCGATCGCGGACATGCTCGGCGTGCTCGACGCGCTGAACATCGACAAGGCCCATCTCCTCGGTCTCAGCATGGGGGCCTACAACGTCCTGCGCTTCGCCCTCGACCACCCCGACCGGGTGTTATCACTGACCGCAGCAAGCGGCGGCTCGGGCTCCTATCCAGCAACCCGCGAACGTTTTCTGGAAGAAACGCGCATGGTGGCGGACCAGTTCCTCGCCAGCGAAAATCTCGCCACAACCGGCATGTTCGACGGGCCCACGCGCATCCAGCTAAAAGCCAAACGTCCCGATATTTGGGCGGAAGGCGCCGCGTATTTCGCTGGCTTCTCACCCAAAGGTGCTGGCTACACCCTGCGTCAGGTGCAGGGCGAACGGCCCTCTCTCTACGACTTCGAGGCCGAACTCGGCGCCCTGAAGGTTCCGACCCTGCTGGTAATCGGTGACGAAGATGAGCTGGTGATCGATACCAACGTATTTTTGAAACGCGCCATGCCGCTGGCCGGGCTGTTGGTCCTGCCGAAGAGCGGTCATCTCGTAAATCTGGAAGATTCCAGCGTCTTTAACCGGTCCGTCGACGAATTTTATGCCGCGGTTGCTGGCGATCAATGGCCGACGCGCCCAGCCGGCTCGACCTCCGCGAACGTTTATACGCCCGAGGACAATGCATGAGCCCGACCGACAACGTTGTTTCGGCTGAGGCGCTGAAGCGTTTTGTGAAAGAGATTTTCCGGTCCTCGGACGTGTCAGACGAACATGCCGAGATTTGGGCCGACATGCTGGTCTGGGCCAATTTGCGCGGTATGGATTCCCATGGAGTCCTGCGCATTCCCCGCTACATCGCCTACATGAAGAACGGGAACATCCACGCCCGCCCCAATATGAAAGTCGAGAAGCGCAGCGGCGCCATCGCCGTGATCGATTCTGACTGGGCGCCCGGCCCGGTAGCGCTCTCGGCAGCCATGGACGAAGCCATCGGACGCGCCCGGGAGTGCCATATGGGCTGGTGCATCGTGCGCAACATCACCCATGGCGGGGCGATCGGCTATTTCGCCATGCAGGCAGCACGGGCAGGCTTTGCGGGCATCGTGATGACCGCGTCACGCCCGCTGATGGCCTATTATGGTGCCAAGGCCCCCGGCGTATCGACCAACCCGATCGCAATTGCCGTGCCCGGTGGCGACCATCCGCCGATGCTCCTGGACATGTCGACGGCAACCGCCTCGATGGGGAAAATCCTCTCGGCGCAGGATGCGGGAACGTCGATTCCCGATGGCTGGGGACTGGACGGAAGCGGGGAAACGACCAACGACCCCAATGCCGTTGAAACCCTGATGCCGCTGGGGGGCGCCAAGGGGTCGGGCCTGTCGACGATGATCGAATGCCTGGTCAGCCTGTTTGCCGCCAACCCGCTCATCACGCCCAATATCGGACCCGACGCCAAGCCTACCGGCTACCGACAGAACGGTCTGGCCGCGGCGATTGATATTTCCGCCTTCACCGATCTCGTCGGCTACAAGACGGACATCGACGAACTTGCTGCCAGCCTCAAGGGTTTGCCCCGCGCGGACGGTGTGGAAGAGATCTACGCCCCGGGCGAGCGCGGCGACAAAATTCTCACCGAACGCAGCGCCCATGGCATCCCGCTGGCACGAGGCACCTGGGACCGACTAAAGGCCGAGGCCGACAAGCTCGGCATCGCGATGCCTGACGCGCTATAAAGGGCGATAAACGGGCTCCTCCGTATTTTGCTGGTGCGCGGAGGGTGTCGGTTCGCAACACGGGGAAGTAACGCCTCATGGTTCGCGCTACCAAGCGATCGAGTGTGAGTACACAAAGTAACCGGCTGATTTTGCCGGTTGTGATCGCTTACCTTTTCGTCAGCGTCGCCATTGTTATTGGGACCGCCTATTGGGCGCGAGACCAAGCCCAGACAGCGGTCCGGGAGCGCAGCGTCAGCACCCTCAATCTCGTCATTGAAAACCTACGAGGTGAACTGTCGAAGTTCATCTATATGCCGAAACTGTTGTCGTCCCTCGAATCTTTACCCCGAGCCCTTGCGGATCCGAGCGACAAGGAGACCATCCGCCAGCTCGACGATGAGCTCGGACGCATCGCCAACATTTCGGGTTCCGAGACGATTTTCCTGCTGGACGATACGGGGCAACAGATTGCGTCGAGCAAATCCCGATCGGATCCCCCTGAAACCCAGCGAAACTTTTCCGAGGAGAGATATTTCCACGAAGCTCTGCAAGGCCGGTTGGGTCGCCATTTCGGGGTCGATGAAGTGTCCCGCGAGCGCAGCTATTTCTTTGCCCACCCGGTTCGCCGACAAACATCGATCGCGGGCGTGGTCGTCATCCAGATCAAGATGGATGATCTTGAGCCCCTCTGGTTTTCCTCCGACAGTGAAATCCTCGTCGTCGATGAACACGGTGTTGTCTTCCTGACAAGCCGCCCGGAATGGCGTTTCCGCACCCTCGCCCCGCTCGATGCGGCCACCCGCGCAACACTGGTCCGCGAGGGCCGTTACGCCCACCAAACATTCGAACCACTGCCTTTCACGGAGCGGCCCGCCAACGGGTTTGCACGCCTGGAACCGGTCGTTGTCCCGTCAGGTATCGGTGCCGGCAATACGACCCGGACCGACTTCCTGGTCCAGGAACGCGATATGCCGGATTCCGGATGGCGCGTTCTTATTTTAGCCGACGCGCATGGTGTGCAGCGCCAAACGGCCATCGCTACGATGGCGGCCATATCCGCGCTGCTCATCCTGTTGCTCGTGGCGGCCAATATCTATCAGCGCCGCCGCCGTTTGATCGAACGGATGGTGATCCAGGAAACGGCGAGGCAGGAGCTCGAGGGCCGGGTGCTCGAACGGACCCAGAATCTGACCGAGGCAAACACCAAACTGCTCGACGAAATCGACGAGCGCCATCGCGCGGAAGCCGAGCTGAAGACAACCCAAGCCGAACTCGTGCAAGCGTCAAAGATGGCCGCTCTCGGCCAGATGGCGGCGGGCCTGAGCCACGAACTCAATCAGCCGCTCGCCGCGATCCGGTCCTATGCGGAGAACGCCGCAGCTTTCCTCGACCGGCAGCGTATTGATACCGCCCGCTCGAACCTGTCCGGCATCGCCGAGCTCACCGAACGTATGGCGCGCATTATCAAGAACCTGCGAACTTATTCGCGCAACGAGCAGGTTCCTTCTCGTCCGGTGCGGTTGCAAGATGCGATCGGCGAGGCTCTTTCACTGCTGGAGGGACGTCTCCACGAGGCCACGATCGAGGTCAAACTCAATGTCCCCGAAGACCTGCCGCCCGTCCTGGCTGGGGATGTGCGTCTGCAGCAGATCTTCATGAACTTGTTCACCAACGCCATAGACGCAATGGATAGCTCGCCCCGGCGCGAGCTCCAGGTTCGCGCCATGGCCGATGCTGGCGGGGTCCAGGTCAGCGTCGAAGATACGGGCCCCGGGGTTCCCGACGACGTCATGGAAAACGTGTTCGATCCGTTCTACTCCACCAAGGATATCGGTGAGGGAATGGGTCTGGGCCTGTCCATCACCTACGGCATTGTTCGCCGGTTCGGCGGGGTGATTACCGTCTCGAACGCCACAGGCGGCGGCGCCGTCTTTACCCTGACCCTGCCGCGGGCAGAATACGCCCATGAGGCTGCGGAATGAGCCACGACATCATTCTTGTGGATGACGAGGAACATCTGCGCACCGCCTGTGCGCAGGCATTTGAACTCGCCGGACTAAGTGTCGTGGCCTTTGAATCTGCCGAAGCCGCCCTGGAGAATATCGGTAATACCCATCCCGGCATTGTCGTCACCGACGTCAAAATGGCTGGAATGGGCGGGCTTCAGTTGCTCGCCACCACCCAGGAACGCGATCCGCAATTGCCGGTCATCCTGATTACAGGGCACGGCGACATCCCCACCGCCGTCAAGGCGATGCAGGACGGCGCCTATGATTTTCTCGAGAAACCCTTCGCCAGCGACCGGCTAGTGGATATCTCCCGACGCGCCCTCGAATTGCGACGGCTGGTTTTGGAAAACCGGGCCCTGCGCGATGAGATCACAACCACTGACAGCCTGGAACGGCTTGTCGTGGGCCGCACACCTCCGATGGTCCGGCTACGCGAGTTGATTGAAAGTTACGGGGCGACAAACGCCGATGTCCTGGTCGTGGGCGAAACGGGTACGGGCAAGGAACTCGTGGCCCGCAGCCTGCACGAACGATCAGAGCGTGCCTCTGGCCGTTTCGTCGCGATCAATTGCGGCGCTTTGCCCGAGCACCTGATCGAAAGCGAATTATTCGGACATGTGGCCGGGGCTTTCACCGGTGCAACAAACGCGCGAATCGGCAAGTTTGAGTACGCCAATGGCGGCACGCTGTTTCTCGACGAGATCGAAAGCATGCCCCTCGACCTGCAGGCCCAGCTACTGCGCGTGCTGCAGGAACGCACCATTGTCCGCCTTGGGGCCAATGAGGAAACCACCGTTGATGTTCGGATCATCGCGGCCACCAAGTCCGATCTCGCTGAAGCTTCGAACACCGGCGCGTTCCGGGCAGATTTGTTCTTTCGGCTCAACGTCTTGGCGCTGGAGGCCCCCCCCCTGGGAGCCCGCCGCGAGGATGTGCCCCTATTATTTGCCCATTTTCTCGATCAATTCGCGTTGCGGTTCAAACGAGACCCCGTGCCGCTCCGCTCCGAGGATCAAATCACCCTCATGTCCAGGGCGTGGCCAGGAAATGTGCGCGAGCTGCAGAATATCGCCATGCGCTATGCGCTCGGCTTTGGGCTCGACGAGGCGGATCACGCGATCTCCCCAGAGAGCGGCGGTGAATTATCGGACAAGCTGGCAGCCTTCGAAAGCGCCGTCCTCCAGCAAACCCTCGCGGCGAATGATGGTCGGTTGAAGCCGACCTACGAGCAGCTCGGAATTTCGCGGAAAACCCTTTACGAAAAAATTCGCAGACACGGCCTGCAAGTGCACGGCGAAGAGGCCGCCGAATAACTCACTCCGTCAGACAGGCCCGCGCCAACGGGTGGACTTCAACCCACCCCGCCACCCGAATGGGTCATCCCGGTAACATTTGGAACCGGATCGAGCGCGCCTCCTTTTGCACACAAGCAAGGCAAGCGGCTGATGTGGTTGAATTTTATCTATCTATACATCGCAATCACCGATCTCCTCCGGAAGTGGCATCGCCATTGCTTAGAGAAAGCCGTTGAATGAAAAATCGGCTTCGCGCCGCAAACAAACACGCTCACATGGGAGAGCCTCGATGAAAACTATCCTTCTGGCGGCCGTCGCAACGGTCGCAACAAGTCTCACACTGGCCAGCGCTCCGGCGCACGCAAATTGTGACGCCGGTGAAATCGTAATCAAATTTGCCCACGTCACCAACACCGACAAGCACCCCAAAGGCATCGCGGCTACGTTGCTTGAAAAGCGCGTCAATGCAGAAATGAATGGCAAGGCCTGCATGGAGGTCTTCCCGAACTCCAGCCTTTACGACGACAACAAGGTTCTCGAAGCCATGTTGCAGGGCGATGTTCAGATGGCGGCACCGTCGCTTTCGAAGTTCGAGACTTTCACCAAGAAGTTCCGTCTCTTCGATCTGCCTTTCGTCTTTGAAGACATCAACGCCGTCGATCGCTATCAGAATTCCCCCGACGGCCAGAAGCTTCTCCGCTCGATGGAACGCAAAGGCCTGCTCGGTCTGGCGTTCTGGCATAACGGCATGAAGCAGATGTCAGCCAACAAGCCGCTGATGGGGCCGCAAGATGCCGCCGGCCTGAAGTTCCGGGTCCAGGCTTCAGACGTGCTCGTCGCCCAGTTCGAAGCGCTCGACGCCAACCCGCAGAAAATGGCCTTCAAGGAAGTCTATGGCGGCCTGCAGACCAAAGTGATCGACGGTCAGGAAAACACCTGGTCGAACATCTACGGCAAGAAGTTCTTCGAGGTGCAGGACGGCGTCACCGAAACCAATCACGGCATTATCGATTATCTCGTCGTGACATCGGATGATTGGTGGGACGGCCTGCCGGCTGATGTTCGCAACCAGCTCGCGACCATCATGGAAGAAGTCACGACAACCCGGAACAAGGAAGCCACCGCGGTGAACGAACGGGCCAAGCAGCTGGTGATCGAAGCCGGCGGCAAAGTTCGCCAGCTGACCCCGGCACAACGCCAGGATTGGATCGACGCCATGAAGCCGGTCTGGGGTAAGTTCCAGGACGAAATCGGTACTGACACGATCGAGTCCGCGCTCTCTTACAACAAGAGCAGCTAACACCTGAACGTTTGACGGGAAGGCCCTGCTTTCCCGTCAATCAGACGCGACATCCGCCGGTCGGGCATTGGCCCACCGGCGGATTACGCCTTGAAGACGAGGGATTCGATGGCGACGACAAGTCCCAGAAGTTTCGGCGAACGAATCAACGATATCGAGGAAACCTTCATCGCGGTCATTCTGGGCCTGATGACTCTCGTGACCTTCGCCAATGTCGTCGTGCGTTACGTCTTCAACTCCAACCTTCTCTGGGCGCTGGAAACCACAGTCTTCCTGTTCGCCTGGCTGGTCCTGGTCGGCGCCTCCTATTGCGTCAAAACCCGTTCCCATCTCGGCGTGGATTTGTTGATCAACGCCCTCCCGGCCGTCCCCCGTCGGATCATGGGTCTGGTGGCCGTCAGCGCCTGCACCCTGTTCAGCGTGTTGCTACTCTACGGTTCGTGGGAATACTGGGCGCCTTTCATCGGTAAACGGGCCTGGTATCAGGTCGACGATATCGTAATGCCTGAAATGCTGCAGTTTCTCGCCACCTGGCTCAACGAAGGGGAGCGCTACGACAAGCTGCCCCGCTTCATTCCCTATTTCGGGCTGCCCCTGGGTGTCGCCCTGCTTACCTTCCGGTTTATTCAGGCCGGATGGAAGGTCGTCACGGGTGAACAGGTCCTGGTGATTGCCAGCCACGAAGCCGAAGACCTGCTCCACGACACCACCGCACCCGACACCGCCTCCAACAGCGATCAGGCCTAGATCATGGAAGCCGTCATTCTCTTTGCCATGGTGATCGTCCTGTTGATGATCGGGGTTCCTATTGCGGTCGGTCTGGGCCTGTCATCAATCACCTTTCTGCTGATCTATTCTGATTCCTCGCTGGCCTCTATCGCCCAGACTCTGTTCAACGCCTTCTCCGGTCACTTCACCCTGTTGGCCATCCCGTTCTTCATTCTCGCATCAGCCTTTATGTCGACGGGCGGAGTAGCCCAACGGATCATTCGATTTGCCATCGCGGCAGTCGGGCATTTGCCCGGGGGCCTGGCCATCGCCGGCGTCTTCGCCTGCATGCTGTTTGCCGCCTTATCAGGTTCGTCCCCGGCCACGGTGGTGGCGATCGGCTCGATCGTCATCGCGGGAATGCGTCAGGTTGGCTATTCGAAAGAATTCGCCGCCGGGGTAATCTCAAACGCCGGTACGTTGGGCATTCTGATCCCGCCTTCGATTGTAATGGTCGTCTACGCCGCTGCTGTGGATGTCTCTGTGGGGCGCATGTTCCTGGCCGGAGTGTTTCCGGGCATCATCGCCGGGCTCATGCTGATGGCCGGAATCCTAGTGGTCGCCATCGTCAAGGGACTGCCCTCACAACCCAAAGCCAGCTGGGGCGAGCGGTTCAGCGCGGGTCTGGAAGCCGGATGGGGTCTGTTTCTGATCGTGATCATTCTGGGCGGGATTTATCTCGGCCTCTTCACACCCACCGAAGCTGCGGCGGTCGCGGCGGTCTACGCCTTTGTCATCGCCAACTTCGTCTATCGCGACATGGGGCCCTTGCGCGGGGACGGCGACACCCCGCTCCGCCTGCGCGACAAGCCGAGCGCCCTACTTACCGCCTGGGTCCACCCGGACACCAAGAAAACCCTGCTCGAAGCCGGCAAGCTGACCATCATGCTGATGTTCATCATTGCCAATGCGTTGATCCTCAAACATGTCCTCACCGAGGAACGCATCCCGCAGCTGATCACCGAAGCGCTGCTTTCGGCCGGGTTTGGCCCGATCATGTTCCTCATCGTGGTGAACCTGTTGCTGCTGATCGGGGGGCAGTTCATGGAGCCGTCCGGGCTGATCGTGATCGTCGCGCCTCTTGTCTTCCCGATCGCCATCGAGCTGGGGGTCGACCCGATCCATCTCGGCATCATCATGGTGGTGAATATGGAAATCGGCATGATCACGCCACCGGTCGGGCTCAATCTTTTTGTCACCGCCGGGGTCGCACAGATGTCGGTGATGAATGTGGTGCGTGCCGCCCTCCCCTGGGTCGGCATCATGTTCTTGTTCCTGATCCTCGTGACCTATGTGCCGATCATCTCCACCTTCCTGCCGGCGGCCCTGATGGGACCGGAGATCATCACCAAGTAACACGGCCAAAGCGCCACCACGGGTTTGGCGGTTGCGGGTTTGGCGTTTGCGTTCTTTTCCGTCCGGGTGCAGCCTGAGTGCATGACGCAGGGCGTCGACGTTTCCGGTTATCGAAGGAAACCCAACCGTGCAGCTTTTTGGCGCAGGATTTATGATCACGTTTACCGAGGTCGCAACCGATCTCGATGACAATTTCAACGAATGGTACAACCGCGAACATCTCGATGAGCGGATCGACCTGCCCGGGTTCCGGCGGGCGCGACGTTACGAATCTCTCGATGGCGGCATCCGCTACATGTCTACATACGAATGCGAAGATCCCGGCGATATCGGTTCCCCGACCTATCTCGATGTGGTCGCCAAATCCTCTCCATGGTCCCAACAGATCATGCCGAACTTTACCCGCTGGCATCGGATGGTGGCGCGCGTGGTGGCCGACAGCACCCACGGCATGGGAAGCTATTTAACCCTCGCCCGGTTCTTTCCCGCACCCTCCGAAACCGCAGCGCTGGAGACATGGCTGCGCAGTGGCGTGCTCGACGAGATCGCCTCTCGTGAACGCGTCGTGGGGGTGTGCGCGGTGGCCGTTGTGCCCGAATTTGACGCGAGGCTGACAAGAGCCTTCGGTCAGGAACCCAATCCGGATCAAATTCCTGAATGGGGCGTACTCATCGAGGGCACGGACCCGGACACAATTCGTACGGTTGCCCAGGACGCTCTCGCCACGCGACTGCAGAGTGAGGCCATTGCCGGAACCACCCCCGTTTTCGAAACCTACCGGTTTCTGTACGGTAATCAGCGCTTATCTGACACAGAGAAAGCCTGAGGAAATCAGAATGACCGCGACCGACCCCGACTACACAAGCCAGGTGCGCGACACGCCGCATCGCGCTCTTCCGTTACTTGACCTCGCACCCCTTGCACGGGGTGAAGTTGACGGGCTCGCCCAACAGCTGCGTGACGTGGCTGAAGGCATTGGATTCATGTGCGCGGTCAATCACGGGGTTCCCGACGATGCCATCAACGCCATGTTCGACCAGGCGCACGCCTTTTTCGAATTACCGTTGGAGGACAAGGTCGCGCTGGAAATCGATTCCCATGAGCGCGGCTACCAGCCCCTGCGTATGACCGTGGTTCGGGAATCCGATTATTACGAGCGGCCCCAGAACGACTTCTATGAATCTTACAATTTCGGGGTCGATTACGCCGACGACCACCCTCAGGTGATCGCCCGCAAGCGCATGTATGGCCGCAACCGCTGGCCAGCTGGCGCACCGGATCTCCCGGGTGCTGCACTTAATTATATGAACCACATGGGCACCATGGCCAAAAGCCTGCTGCCGGTCTGGTCCCGGGCGATGGAACTGCCTGACGGGTTCTTTGATCCCTATTTCAGCCGCGCGCATTTCTACACAAGACTGATCCACTATCCTTCCAAGCCCGACCTGGCGACGGATGAAACCGGCCACGGCGCCCATGCAGATACGTGCTTCAACACTTTCCTGCCGGCCACGGAACAGGCGGGCCTGCAGGTGATGGATGTAGATGGCACCTGGATCTGGCCTGAAATTCCCGCCGACAGCATCGTCGTCAATTTCGGGCAGTATCTGAACCGATGGTCGAACGGCGTGGTTCGGGCAACACCCCACCGGGTGATCCCGCCGGTGGAGAATGATCGATTCTCATTGCCGTTTTTTGTCTGCCCAAACCTGGATGCAGTCGGTGAATGTCTTCCGAGCTGCAGCTCGGCAGACAATCCCGCAAAGTTCGAACCGGAGTCCTTCTGGCAATTCCACACCGGCTATATGAGCCGGGTGTACCCGCATTTCGAAGAACGCTGGGAAGAAGCCAACGCGCCACAGTAGGCTGGAAACCTTCGACGGAAGGGCAGACTATCATACCATCATCCATCAATAGGAATCAGAACCATGCGAGCAGGAATTTTCTATGCGGCGGCGATCGCCGGCGCACTTCTGGCCACGCCGGCGTTGGCCCAGGACATGACAGTCACGCTTGCCGACCCGGCCTGGGACGGCAAGACAATTCCAGCGTCACAGGTTTGCGGGCGGTTCGGCGGCAAGGGTGCGGTCTCGCCGAAAATGTTGGCCTCCAACGTAGCAGACGGGGTCGTGGCGATTGAAATCTGGTTCAGCGATGACAACAACCAACAGATGAACTGGGGCGGCCACGGAAAGGTCAAATACCTCGTGCCCGCCGGGTCGAGGACGCTCGAGCTGAAGTCATTTCCGGCCGAGTCCGACAATCTTCCCGAAGGCGTGGTCTCCGTACGCGACCACAAGGGTTCTCAGTGGAGCGGAACCAATGGCGCCTACCTGCCACCTTGTTCAGGCGGCAGAGGACATGTCTATTCGGCCTACATTCTGGCGCGGGATGCCGATGGTGATCGCGTCGGACCGCGCACGAACATCAAGTTCGGCAAGTTCTAGCCACGATCAATACGGGGAAACCCGCCGAATCAAAACCGGGCGCGACGGAGAATAGTTCCCGTCACGCCCGGACATGATTGCCTCGCCCCCTCATCCCGAGGCAGCGCGGAATACGCTTTCTAGGAGCCTGACGGCACTTCGATGCCCAGCAGGGCGGCCGCGTTGGCGCCCATCACCAAGGCCTTATCGTCTTCAGACAGGTTTTTCACCGAATCCACATGGCCGACCGGATCGGTCTCTGCCATGTCGTACGGGTAATCGGTGCCCATGACGATATGGTCAGCGCCCCAGGTTTCGATCAGATAGCGAAGCTGGTGCTCGGTGAAGACAACCGTGTCGAAATAGAGCTTCTTCACATATTCGGACGGCGCCTTGGTCAGGTTCACCCGGCAGTCATCTCGCAGGTGATAGGGATGATCGAAACGACCAACATAGGTCGGCACATAGCCACCACCATGGGCGATGCAGATCTTCAGGCCCGGATAGGTCTCCAGATATCCATCAAACACCAAATGGCCGACCGCGAGAGCGGATTCCAGCGGATGGCCGATCGTGTTGCGGAAGTAATGATCGGTCATGCGCTCTTTGAAGCTGGTCCCGATGGGATGCATGAAGATCACGACACCGAGCTCTTCGACCCGGGCGAAGAACTTCTCTAACCCGGCGCGGGTCAAATCCGTCCCGTTCACATTGGTTGAAATCTCGACGCCCTTCATGCCCAGGTCGTTGACGCAGCGATCGAGCTCGGCCACAGCGATGTCCACATCCTGCAGCGGCACCGTGCACAGGCCAACAAAGCGATCAGGATTATCGCCGACGACCTCGGCCACCCGGTTATTGACCACATGGGCCGTCTCACGGGCGAAATCCGCCTCATAGACATAGTTGTAATGGAACGGTGAAGGCGAGATGGCCTGCACGTCGATCCCGGCGGCATCCATATCGGCAATCCGCACCGACGGTTCGGTCAGCTTGTCGAGAATGTTCTTGTGCTGATTGGCGTTGATTTCCGAGGTCAGCGGGTTGGTATCCACATACAGGTTGCGCTGATCGGCGGCCTTGGCGTCTTTCAACATCGCGTCAGCTGCCGGCACATGCAGGTGGCAATGAATATCGACGGTGAAGTGCTTCTTGCCGTTGGTCACGGTGCGGTGGTGCCCCGTATCGCCCGCCGGGGCGTGGTTATGGGTCGGGTCTGAACAGGTAAAGAGCATGATGCTTCCTTTTCTGAACTCGTCCTTCTTCAGGCTCCGGACGAGCGGATACAAAATACCTCATGCTGAGCCTCTCGAAGCATGAGGGCGGGGATTACCTCGCCTTAAAGATTCAGCAACTTGGCTGCGTTGTTACCCAGAATGGCGCGCTTCTGATCGTCGGTCAGATCAGAACCCATCACATGGCCGACCGGATCGGTCTCTGCCATGTCGTACGGGTAGTCGGTCCCCATCAGCACGTGATCCGCACCATAATATTTGGTGAGGAACTCGAGCTGTTCGTTGGAGAACACGACCGTGTCGAAATAGAACCGCTTCAGGTAATCCGTCGGCACCTTGCCCGCGGGCAGCTCGCGCTGCATATCTCCGCGCAGGGGATGGGCGTGATCGATTCGCGCCGGGTAAGAGCCGAGGAAACCGCCGCCATGGGCCAGCACGACTTTCAGGCCCGGATGGCGATCCATCACCCCGTCAAAGATCAGGTAATGCACGGCCACCGCGGTCGCCAGCGGGTTGCCGATGATGTTGGAGAAATAATGATCGGCAAACCGGTCACCCTTGGCGAAGCCTGACGGGTGAATGAAGATCACGATGCCCAACTCCTCGCATTTGGCGAAGAACGGGTCGAGGCCGGCCTTGGAGAGTTCCTGTCCGGCCACATCGGCGTTGATTTCAACACCTTTCATGCCGTGTTCCTTGACGCAGCGCTCCAGCTCGGCGACGGCCATCTGGGGGTCCTGCAGAGGCACCGTGCACAGGCTGACGAAGCGATCGGGATGTTCGGCCACAGTCGCGGCGAGCTTGTCGTTCACGGTCTGGGCGACCTGGCGGCCCAGATCCGGCTCGGCCCAGTAGCAATAATGGTTCGGGGCGGTCGAGATCGCCTGCACATCAACGCCGGTCGCGTCCATTTCAGCAATGCGCAACGCGGTATCCGTCGCCCGTGGCATGATTTCCTGACCATGGGCCATCTGGAACTTGCGGGTCTCGTCATTGGAGAACCACAGCAGCGGCTCATTTTCGAGATCGAAAACGTCCTTCACGAGGGCATCGGCCTCGGGCACATGCAGATGGCAATGGATGTCCACAGTGCGAACACCAAGGCGCTCAACCTTGATCGGCGCGCCCCCGGTCGCATCTGAGGGAGAATGATGGGCGTCGTGGGTATGGTCGTGGCCACATTTGAAAAGCATAAAGGAATTCCCCGCAGGACTGGTTGTGATTGTTTCGAAGAGATAAGTGGGCGTTTAGGG
>MEHZ011411062.1_pt1 | contig 19074 bp, 16 predicted proteins | sample 897221 | NCBI WGS metagenome assembly MEHZ01 (sample SAMN05514161, study PRJNA337945) | marine metagenome | isolation source: marine surface water | place: Arctic Ocean | collected 2007-12-13
TTAAAAATTTATGAGAAAAATTAAAAGTAAAATATAATTAGATATTTCAAAATCTAAAGAAAAAAAATCCATACTATTAATAGATTCATGTAATAATAAAAAAGCTAGTGAGCCAAATGTCAATGTTGTTAAAAGCTGTGCCATACTTCCTAAAACTGTAATTACAACAGCTTGGATTCTATTACAGCTTTCTAAACAAAAAACTCTACCACCGTATTCCCCAATTCTATTTGGAGTAAAAGATGAAACAGTAATTCCAGAAAAAATAGCTCGTAAAGAAGTCAAAATTGAGATTTTTTCTAATTTACTAATCATAAATCTCCATTTATAAGACTCAATAAACCAGTTTAAAAACATCATACAAAAAACACCAAATATTGTAATGTACTTACCCTGAATATTTAAAAAAATAGAGGAAAAATCAAGGCTTTTAGAGTTAATTTGTTCTATTAATTGATGGTAAATAAAAAAAACAGAGAGAAAAACAATTACTATTTTAATTAAAAAGCTCAGTGTTTTTTTAAATGGCATTGATTAAATTTGTATACAATAATACAAGAATCCAATTGATTAACGATAAAATAATATTAGGAATAGACCCCGGAACTATAATAATGGGTTATGGACTAATTCGAATAAAAGGAAACAAAGCTGAATTAATCAACATGGGGGTGCTTCACCTTTCAAAGCTTAATTCTCATGAGCTAAAACTAAAGAAAATATTTGAAAGAACACTGCAACTAGTTGAAGAGTATAAGCCCGATGAATTTGCAGTTGAAGCTCCTTTTTTTGGAAAAAATGTTCAATCAATGTTAAAACTTGGTAGAGCACAAGGAGTAGCAATGGCAGCAGCATTATACAGAGATGTTCCAATTTTTGAATATACTCCTAAAAAAATAAAAATGTCAATTACTGGAAGTGGAAATGCTAGCAAAGAACAGGTTGCTTCAATGCTACAATCATTATTAAAAATTGAAAAACTACCAAAACATCTAGATGCAACTGATGGACTTGCTGCCGCAATGTGTCACCATTTTCAAAGAAATACAGCTTCAGCATCAAAAAACTATTCAGGATGGAAATCCTTTATTACAGATAATCCTAAAAAAGTTAAATAGCTGAAGTAATAAGATTTGCTGTTTTTTTCATTTCTAGATTAGAAAAAGAAAGTTTTGGAAGTTCAAAATTAATATCTGTAATATTATTAATAGGAATTAAATGAATATGTGCATGAGGAACTTCTAAACCAATAACAACAACAGCAACTCTTTTACATTTTATAACCTTCTTCATGGCTTTAGCAATAATTTGAGCAAAGTCCCAAAGCTCTAAATACTCCGGAGAATTAATGTCAAAAATATAATCAGTTTTCTTTTTAGGAACAACTAAGGTGTGACCACATTTTAATGGAAATGCATCTAGAAAAGCCAAGCACTGCTCATTTTCATAAATTTTAAATGATGGTATTTCATCATTAACAATTTTAGTAAAAATACTAGTCATCTTTAAAGACTAATATTTATAATTTCAAATTTAAGTGTTCCATTAGGGACCACAATATCTGCAATATCACCGACTTTTTTCCCAATTAGACCTTTTCCTATTGGGGAACTAGCAGAAATCTTTTTTTGAGAAAGATCAGCTTCAGATTCTGATACAATTGTATACGTCATCTCATTATTATTAGCAATATTTTTTATTGTGACTTTAGAAAGTAATGACACATTATTATTGTTCAATTTAGTTTCATCAATAACTCTAGAGTTACTTAGGTCAATTTCAAGTTTTGAAATTCTAGACTCTAATAAACCTTGAGCTTCTTTTGCCGCATCATATTCAGCGTTTTCTGACAAATCCCCCTTATCTCTTGCTTCTGCAATTTGGTTTATTATGCTTGGGCGTTCTATGGTTTTTAGTCTATGTAATTCTTCCTTTAAATTATCGTAACCCACTTTAGAAAGATATATTATATTACTCATATATGTTTGTTTAAACTATAAATGTAAATAGATAGTAACTGAATCTATTGCTTAAAAATACTAAAGATTTATTCGAGCACCTATAGCATGTGAACCTTGAAAAGGATCGGTATGTCTATATGAATAGTCTAATCCAAAAGTACTTCCATTACCCATAGGTAATTCTACTGTAAAACCCGCTGAAGGGCCTCTTAAAGCAGTTGTTCTTGTCTCATCATCATTAATCCCATCTTCATAAGTATAGCCTGCTCGTACCATAAAATATTCTTTATAAGAATATTCTGCACCCAATCTATATTGATCTTTTTGGAATGAATTAGACGTAAAAGCACCCGCACCTGTTAAACGATGCACATCTATATTGAAATCGTAGGAAAGACCAATATTTAATAAAGCTGGTAATTCAAATTCTGAAGATCTCTGCTCAACGGTCATTTCATAATCAGGATTGAGATAATTTCTAAATGAGATTCCATCTCCAGCAAAAGACATTCTAGGACCAACGTTTTTTAGGGCTATACCAAATTTTAAATTATCCTTAGCGCCTGTTACATATTGAATACCTGCATCTAATGCAATACCATTTGCACCCACATTTGAAATTTGCTCTGAGATCATTTTAACTGTCATTCCTCCGTAAATACTATTTGAAAATATCTTGGCATATGAAAGAGCTATGTTCATATATTTTGGAGAAAAAGTTCCAATACCACCATCAGGAAGATCAACAGTAGTAATTTCAATATCACCAAAATTCATATTCATAACAGTAAAACCAAGAACTCCTGATTCACCCATTTTTTGAGAAAAACCAAATGTACTTATGCTACTTACTGATGAATTTGCATCAAACATTTTGCTACCATACTGCAACCAAGATGTTTGAGTAAATATTAATTCTGTTTTCTTTGTAAAAGCTAAACCAGCTACATTAGAATACATTCCTTCTAATCCTCGAACACCAGCAATATTTGCATCAGCCCATCCTGAAGATCTTGCAAAAGGGTTGATTAATAATTCTGATGCTCCTGCCTGACCAGCTCTTTGCTCATTTCCAGCAAAAGTAGTTGCACTATAAAAGCATAATACTATAATTAAAAGTGCTTTTATTAATTTACTAATTTCTTTCATATTCTTAATATTTATATTCTCTATTATTATAATTAGAATGTATCTAAATCTATTGGTCTTAAAGTTCCAAACCATTTAATTACTTTTTCTTTCTTCTCACCATTTATTTCAGTTGCAACATGAATTATATATAAACCACTAGCAATAGGAATTCCATAATCATTCTTTAAATCCCAGTCGATACTAGTCATTGCATCATCTTTTTTAAGTTTCTTTATCAATGTTCCACTTACAGTATAGATTGAAATAGTTGCAATTTGAGGAAGGTTAGTAATCTTAATTCTATTGTCTAATTGGTTATTTTCATATTCAGAATAACCATAATATGGATTAGGTACAACATTGATTAGCTCCATAGCATCTTTAGCAACATTACCATCTCCTTTTGTAGCTACTATATCACTTGTGTTAAATTGATATGTAGGGTTAAATGAATTTTCAGGTGAATAAAGAACTACACGTGCTTTAGTACTTCCAGTAAATGAAGTAGCTGTAGCTTGAAAAACATCCCCAGGGGAATAAGTAGTTCCATCATGAGTAATCGTTTTTCCTCCCCAAGTTGTAGCAGAATTCTCATACGCTACAACATAGTTTTCTCCAATAACCAAAGCATCGTTTTTAGTTAAAATATTCAATGAATTAACTGTTTCGTATTGCTTATATGGCTTAGTTACTCGAAGTTTCACTCTAGCATCATTAGTTAACAATGATCTTCCTGGAGCTAATAAAGGAACACCTACCCATGATGAATTTTTAAATACTTTCCATTTACCTACACCACTAATATCATCCTTAAGCTGATTATATATCCAAGCACCTTCATCATAATTTGGACTATCATCAACATCATCAAAATTACCATTAATATAATCTTCTGTTCCTTTTACCCATGATTTACCATTAATAACATAAACAAAATGCTTCCCACCTAATAAATAATTTCCCCCAGATATTGTTTGAGTTGTATTATCATAACTAGGGAATTGTTCTGTCACAATATTTGAAGTTGGGTTCCACTTCATATCATTTCCATTATCACTAGTTAACCAAGAATCCTCAGCAAATATAATATTTAACCTCTCTCCTGTTTCAACATCTATAGCGTAGCCTGGAAACCATCCCATTCCATTAGTGCCATCTCCAATATCAGCACCAGTCTTATCAACAGAAGGGCTTTCTCTTAATCCCATTTTTAAAGCACCACCAATAGCAAGATCCGGATTCTCTTGCGCTTCAACAATTACTGCTTTTGTCCATTTTGTTTGATCGTTAGTAAAGACAATATCTACAGAGTTTATATTCTCCATTTTTACCTGGTTAGTAATATTACTATTTAGACCAGGACCATCTTCAAAATATGACACAAAATTATAAGGAGCCCATGTTCCTCCAGTTACATCAACAGTGATCTCTCCAATACCAAAAGGTAAATTAGAAAATGTTGTTGTAATAGTTTGTTCAATTGCACTTTCAAAAATACTAGAAGGATCATCTGCCTGGTTGTAATCACTAAACTGCGAATTATTATCATCAGTATAATTTCCAGATCTTATCCAATTTAATCCCCAAAAGCTTAAAAAACCACTCTCATCATCACGGTCAGGCACACCACTTAACCATCTGTCATTAATATTATCAAATTCAATTGATGAAGATATTAGACCGTTATTATCAATATTTGTAGGATCAGCTCCTGGATTTGATGATTGTTTGACTTTAACATTTAAACCAAGACTTGAAATATATTGTTCTGTTCCAACAATAATTGATTGATTTGAGGAACCTAATACTGAACCATCTTGTTGGTTTGTTAACTCCCAACTATTATAAGAAATAATAGAACTTCCATTAAATTCAGGATTAAATAGCTTAAAAGTATAATCCCCTTCAGGAATTTTAACAGGATCAACAACAGTGATATTTACAGGACCATTACCAGCAACATACTTAGGATTATAAATTCTATGGTCATCACTACTTAAAATTTCATTAACACTTTCCTCAGTTAATTCTAAAGCATTTCCTCCATTTCCTGTTCCCTCGATTCTTGTAATTGAGACACCATCCCCATATGAAGCGTTAAGTGTTGTTCCTCCCTCATCAGGCTCTGTAAAATGTGGTATTGCACTATAAACTTTTATATTTCTTCTCCCACCAATATAAGGTTGATTTCTACCATCATAATCAGAGGCATTAACATTATATGGATCTGCATTTTCTTCCGCTCTATTAAATCCATAAGCTAAAGACATAAAGTAGTATGTTTTATGATTTACCAATCGAGTGTTTCCTAACGCAAATTTATCATCAGTAATTTGAAATGAATATTCCGTTCCTTGATCAATAGAACCTATAACACCATCACTTAATACCGAAGAAACTTCTTCAATTGGTGTATAAACACCTAATAAAGGGTCTAAATATTGATTTACAATTCCTGTTACAGTATCATTTACATCAGATCTAAAGACTAATCTAGCTAAGTCTGGATCATCTAGATCAGTAACAGAAACAGTATTATTTTTAAGTTGATATACTAGATAACCTTGAAAAGTATATGCTGAATCTGTAAGTAAATTAGATGGTTTAGTAATGTATGGATCTTTCTCTCTATAATTTTCATCTATATTATTAGAAGTAGGACCATTTGATAAAGTAAAAATAAGTTCTTTATTTAGTTCTCTAACTTCTACATCTGGTGCATCAGGTCCATTTAAAATATTGAAATTATTATCAAATAATGCTTGAGCTTCTCTATCATAAATCTTAACAAGGGCAATAGATGCTGTTTGTCCTCCAGATTTTGCTCTAGCCCAAACTACACCAGTTGTAATTTCATTTACTGCTCCTGGCTGTAATGTAAACGGCCCCGCAGATTGTAAAAATCTTCTATCAGCAGGTATATTACCTGCTGTTTGCTCTGTCCATTCTAGACCAGCAAATGCATCATCAGATGTTCCAGGAAACATAAAGTTACATGGGTCTGTTGTAGTACCTTGTCCAGAACCATGACCATCACCTCCATAGGTCATAGGAACATTATCTTTCCAAATACCTCTTAGATAATTATAAAAATGTGTTCCCTCAGAGGGATTACCAATAACTGTAAAATCATTATTATAATAAACAAATTTAGACATGATAATTTGTTCATTTGCTTCATCAATTGTTCCATCTCTATCATTATCAACACCATCATTAGGATCAGCTAATGGACCTTGGAAGAAATCTACTCCAATTGCTGGAGGGTTAAATCCATATCCTGCAGCACCTTCATCCTCGGCATCACCATTATAACAAAAACCTAAACCTAAACCTACATCACATCCTACATAATCATCAAGATAATTTCCTAAATCTGGATCTACCCATTGACCAAAATATGTGTCGTTTAATGGAAGAGTTGATCTATTTATAATTTTATAATTATAAAAAGTCATATCGTTAACTTCATTATCTGCTGTAAAACCAAATGCTTGAGCATGTATTTCTAATCCCAAAGGATCTGCTTCAGTTTCTCCATGTATATTCCCTTGATCATTAAACACCCACCAAAGAGTTTGATCACCAAATAAACGAGCGTTATCATTAGATCCAGTAACATTATAATCAGGATAATCTCCATCATATGGATTATATAATCCCCCATCTTGACCAGCATCATAGAAGGGTGCTAAATTAAAATCTTGTCCTTGAGCAGGATCACCATGTGCAGGCCAATTCTCAATAACATCAGGCATAACATACGTAGGGTCTAAATAATTTGCAGCATGCTCTTCAACATCAGTTCTACTAATCTTAAAATGCTTATCCCACTCATTACATTCTTCGGGTGAAATTGTAGCTGTTGTTGTATTTAAAGGTCCAGTCCAAAAATCACTACCCCCTTGCCTGTAAGTCATAGCAGCAACTTTTAACTGACCACCTGCATCAACACCTCCAATCCATAATGCTCCAGCAAACATAGAATGTTTATTTCCATCCTTTGGAATTTCATATCTAGCATCATCTAAATTCCACCACATGTCTCCAGCAGCCATTATAGTTGTTCTCACATTATTGACATCTAAATCTGTTTTTGATACAGAAGGTGAGCATCCAGAAGCAATCTTTGTATAAACCACAGTATTACTGTTAGGATTTGGAATATTTTCTTTTGCAAAAGCACTAGCACAAGCTAAAGCTAAAGTGAAAAGCATTATTTTCTTTGTGTGATTAATCATATATACTATATTTTTCATATTACTAATTTCTTCTTATTTAAAATTGGAAACTTAAACCAGCTCTTACCATTCTTGGTAAGCTATAATTATTAGGGTTATTTACTGCTAAAGAATAAAGATATTTAAATGCATCTGGACTATTCTGTGCATCAATAGCATTTTGCGCAGCTGAAGATGTTAAATAGCCATCATCATCAGGATTTCCTGTTGCTCTATATACACTAATTATATTTCTTGCATCTAATAAGTTTTGGATTTGAACATATACATTCACATTAGAACTTTTTTTATCAGACCACTTAATTTCAAATTCTTTATTAATCTTAGCACTAATTCTAAATTGCCAAGGAAGACGCGAACCATTTAAACTACCCTCTAAAGTAGAACGGTCATTAATACCAGAAGCAGCCTCTTGAGTAATGTTAGATTGCTTACTATAAGGCGTTCCTGAACCTGCTGAAAGAACCATATTTGCTCCTGCATCAGCAAAAACATTTTTTCCAAACCAAACCGGACCATCATAATCTTTTCCAGAACCATAATGATAATCAACAGAAGCAGAAAGTGCATGTCGCTGATCATAAGCTAGTGGAATAGTAGATCGTAAATTTGGCTGACCGGTATTAACTAAACTCTGACCAGATGATGCACTCGAGCCTGTTCCATCAGCAAATTGCAGAGTGTAATTAGCAGTCATACTTACATTATTTGTTCTTCTTAAATCAAAATTAACAGACATACCTTTTACTGTTCCAAAATCAATATTTCCATAAGTTAAATACTGTGCAGGATAAGCACCCAATACATTTATAACTTGTATCATATCTCGTAATTCTTTATAAAAAGCAGAAATCTTCAAAGCAGAACGTAATGATAATGTTTTAGCAAAACCTAATTCATAATCGACAGTTTTTTCAGATTTTAAATCAGGGTTATTTAACAATGCGCCTACTCTATCAGACATAAATAAATAATCTACAGGTTCTAGTCTATTTGATTGTGGAGGACGTTGAGTCAACACATCATAGTGAGCAAAGAATTGAGCTTCATCAGAAATTGGAAAAGAGAAAGCTATTCTTGGCATAAAAACAGTCTCAGGAGTATAATCTTCAAAAACATTATCTACATCAATCTCCCCTTTTAAAGCACCTTCAGGATTTTGTAGATATGGTTGTATTTGTCCACCTGCTGCTTCAGCAAGTAAGTTTGGATCAGAAATTTGAAGACCTTCAGAATTAAACCATGTTTCATTATCTCTATAACCTACAATAGTTGAAGGATTAGAAACATCATCAACATAAACTACATAATCATCTCCAATAGTAGATGGATGACCACTAGGAGCTAGATCATCCCAAAAATTTCCCGCAGCATTTTGTGCTCCTTTAGTAAAAGCTTGATGTAATAAATATTTATCAGATAATACTTTTTGATTTGCATCATATCTATCAATTCTAAGTCCGATATTAAAAATCAAATCTTCAATAGCAAATTTATCTTGTATGTAACCAGCTGTATAAATAGGATTAAAAGAAGATATCTCTCTTGTGTAATTACCATTTCCATCTTGTTTTTCAAAGAAATCTTTAAGTGTTGGATTACTATTTAATTTATTACCATAAATATCATATCCATAATAATAAGCTAAACTTGACCCACTATTTAAAAGTTCATCTTGACTAAACATGTCAAGAGAAAATTTATTTGGGTCTAAAGCATCAATATCAATGAATTCGGTAGATGTAGCTCCTAAACCTAATTCTTGTCTTAGTGATCTGTCAAACCAAGATTGCTCTTCAGCAACATATAATCTATCATAATTAACAGTATCCTGGTATACACCATTGTCATCAAAAACAGGATTAGGGTTGCTTAAATCTCTTTGTAGAATATGTTTATTAGTTTGTTGTCTCATCAAACCCCACATATTCATTGGACTAAAACCCCAATAAGAATCATCTCTTTGTTCAAATTCAAAACCAAATGAAAATTCATGATCTTTTATATCTGCAGATCCTGATGCTTTAAATGTAGTCTGAGTGTTTTCTTGTTTAGCTGATCCATTATACATAGTTCCATGGTTTCCATATAATGAATAAACAGATGCTGGTAGATTTCCATTTCTTAAACCTTGTCCTTGTAAATCCGCTGCTGTTCTAATAACTCCATCATTTTGAGTACCAACAAATGATGTTAATCCATAATCACTAAACATTTGATAATAAGCGTTGGTGTAATTTGACAAATCCTTATTTGAGTACTCATTTTCAGAAAATGTATAAAGTGTATCACCCCAACCTTGATGAATTCGACCTGTATAAATAATACCTGTTGCAGAATCTACTGCAAGAGAATTAGCATAAATATTTTGCTTAAAAGTATTAAACTCACCAACATAACCATATTTAAATAAATCAAACTGATGATCAGCATCAACAAAGGTATATTGATTATTTGTGTAATCACCTTGAATAGTAAAGAAGGCATTTTTAATAGTTGCTGCACTATTATCTTCATTAGATTCTTCAGAGCCAAATTTTTGAGTTAATTTCCCAAATAACCTATATGTAGTCTGTGATGATTCTCTATTATTGGCTGAAGAAAACATCGAGCGCCATCCAGAAAAATCTCTACTTGTTCGAGTATATAAAGTACCTCCTAATGAAAGAAAAGTATTATTACTAGGTTTAAAGTCTATTTTTCCAGAAACATTAAATCTTTTTTCATTAGCATTTAATTTTGCCTCAACATTCTCAAAATCATCAGAAGTTAAAAAATCAGATGTACTTAAAAACCCAGCAGTTGAATTTGGGGCAATCTGAAAAGGAGTGCTTTGCAGATTTTTTAAAACATCATCTTTAACCTTCCATCTTCCAATTGCAGAAGGATCAGTATCATCAACATCTCTAAATTCTCCAGATATAAAATATCCAAGTATAGAACTTCCTTTGGTACCGTCAGAATTTCTTTTTTTAAGGATAGGCCCTGACAAACCAAATCCTAACAAATTGTAATTATAAGAATCAAACAATGATGATGATTCAAGCTCTATACCGCCAAAGAACTTATTTGAAGGGCCTTTTGTAGTTACAGCAATAATACCTCCTGTAGCGTCTCCATATTGAGCAGGAAGACCACCAGTTACAACGGTAATTTGCTCAATACCTGAAGTTGGAACTCCTAGCGCACCTCTAACCTTGATACCATCAACATAATATGCTGTTGCATTCTCTCTAGATCCACGCATATTTACCGCGTCTCCTTCATCCTTTTGATAAATACCAGCAGTTGTTGACGCAACAGAAGCAACACTTCTGGTTGGTAATGCAACAATTTCTTCAGCAGTTTTTGTCTCTCCTGAAAGATTATCTTGATCTAAAAGAGGTTTCTTATACTCAATAATTCTTATTTCTCCTAGAGCAACTCCTTCTTGCAGCTTAACATCTTGAAAGGTTATTTTATTTGCAGATATAATCACTCCAGTAATCTCAATAGTTTGGTAACCAACAAACGTTGCTTTAACTGAGTAACTACCAGGTTCAATAGGCTTTATAGTATATTTCCCATCAAAATCTGTTGTTGTACCAGCATATTGATCCCCATCCTTTTCAATAATAATATTAGCAAAAGGAATCGGCTCACCACTCATAGCATCATTAATAACTCCCTTAAGTGATCCGGTTTGTGCAAAAGCAAAAGAAGATAAAAAAACTAGCGCAACAATTGAATAAATTTTTCTCAACATAGTGTAATGTTTCGTTTAAATATAAATTTTTAAGTCGTAAAGATATTAAAATATATTAAAATATATCCATTTCTTTTTCTTAAAATTGCACTAATGAACTCTAGAATTTTTACAATTATTATTATGATAATCTTCGTGTCCTGCGGAGATAGCAATGACTATATTAAAAATGTATATGTAGACATAGATATTGATCTAAGCCTACCTCAATTTAGCGAATTAAATGCAATTGGAAACAGTCTATTTGTTGAAGGCGGAAATAAGGGAATTATAATATATCATTATGGAAATTATGAGTACAAAATCTACGATAGAAATTGTAGTTACGAACCATCTTTAGGATGTTCATATATAGACTCAATTCAATCAACTATAGCTTTTTGCGGATGCTGTTCTTCAGCTTTTTTATTAGACCAAGATGGAAGCGCTGCCAATAGCCCTGCACTTCTTCCACTAAAGCAATACAACTATGTATTAAACAATAGCTTACTTAGAATATTTAATTAATACCTGTAGTACTCTGGCTTATAAGGACCTTCAACTTTAACTCCAATATAGTCAGCTTGATCTTTACGCAATTCCTCTAATTCTACACCAATTTTTGACAAATGTAATCTAGCAACTTTTTCATCAAGATGTTTTGGTAACATATATACCTTATTTTCATATTTGTCAGTATTTTGCCAAAGCTCTAGCTGAGCTAAAACTTGATTAGTGAATGAATTTGACATCACAAATGAAGGATGCCCAGTTGCACAACCTAAATTAACCAACCTACCTTCTGCTAATAAAATAATATCTTTATTATTAACAGTATACATATCAACTTGAGGCTTAATAGTATTTTTAGTATGACCCCAATTATCGTTTAGCCATGCAACATCAATTTCATTATCAAAATGACCGATATTACATACTATTACTTTATCCTTCATAGCCTCAAAATGATGACCTTGAATAATATCTTTATTACCAGTAGTTGTAACTACGATATCCACATCACCAACAACATTTTCCATTTTTTTAACAGCAAAACCATCCATTGCTGCCTGAAGTGCACAAATAGGATCAATTTCGGTAACAATCACTCGAGCTCCAGCTCCTCTTAACGAAGCAGCTGAACCTTTACCAACATCACCATAGCCAGCAACAACAGCCACCTTTCCAGCCATCATAATATCAGTAGCTCTTCTAATTGCATCGACTAAAGATTCTTTACAACCATATTTATTGTCAAACTTAGATTTTGTTACTGAGTCATTAATATTAATAGCAGGAAGTGTTAATGTTCCATTCTCCATTCTTTCATAAAGTCTATGAACTCCAGTTGTAGTTTCTTCTGACAAGCCTTTTATTTCATCACAAAATTGAGGAAATCTATCTAAAACCATATTAGTAAGATCTCCACCATCATCAAGTATCATATTTAAAGGTTTTTTATCTCCAAAGGCATTTAATGTTTGCTCTATACACCACTCAAACTCTTCCTCATTCATACCTTTCCATGCAAATACAGGAACACCAGTAGCAGCAATAGCAGCGGCAGCTTGGTCTTGTGTTGAAAATATATTGCATGAAGACCAACTAACTTCAGCACCTAAATGAACTAATGTTTCAATTAATACAGCAGTTTGAATTGTCATATGTAAACAGCCTGCAATACGAGCTCCAGATAAAGGCTTAGAATCACCAAACTCTTCTCTAATTGACATTAAACCAGGCATCTCAGCCTCAGCTAAAATAATCTCTTTTCTTCCCCACTCAGCTAATCCTATATCTTTTACTTTATAATTCATTATAATGACTTTTTTAATTTTGGTTTGCAAACATACTAAAATTATTACATTTGTTTTATGGCATTACTATATATAAAAAAGGAGGAAAAAACTACAATTGCTGTTTGGAAAACAACCGAATCTCTAGATGATTTTAAAAATAGTATTCACAATAAAAATATTCAGAATTTTAAAAGTAAAAAAAGACAATTACAATTTCTGTGCACAAGATTGCTTCTTAAAGAAGTTAATAAAGATTTAAGTATTAATTATAACATATTTGGCGCACCTGAAATTAATAATGGTCAATTTATCTCAATATCACATACAGATAAATTAATTGCAATTATTATTAGCGATAAAAAAGTAGGTATTGATCTAGAAGAAATATCAAATAAAGCTTTAAAGGTAAAGTCAAAATTCCTTTCCTTAAATGACAAAATACAATACAATGATAATGAAACAACTCTTTGCTGGTGTGCTAAAGAAACAATATTTAAATGGCATCAAAAGGGAGATATCAGATTTAAAAATGATATTATAATTCAATCAATCAAATACTCTCCAATTAATAATATTCATATAGAATTTATGCAAAATCAATTTATTTTAAAATTTCTAAAAATAAATAATCACTTTTTAGTGTATGTTTGCAAATAGAATTATCACAAATGAGCATCTACAATAACATATTAAAAAGCAAAAAAGAAGGAAAAAAAATATTTGCAATTCTGATTGATCCTGACAAGCAAACTAATGAAGAGCTTCTAGAGACTGTTAACATTGCTAATAATTCTAATGTAGATTATTTTTTTGTTGGCGGAAGCCTATTGATAAATAACTCTTTAGAGCAAAGTATATTAACAATTAAGTCAAACAGTTCTATTCCGGTAGTTTTATTTCCTGGAAACGCTATGCAAGTTAGTGAAAATGCTGATGCAATATTATTTTTATCATTAATATCTGGAAGAAACCCAGAAATGCTAATTGGACAGCAAGTAATTACAGCTCCGCTATTAAAACAAACAGATCTTGAGGTTTTATCTACAGGATACATGTTAATTGACAGTGGAAAACCAACAACAGTGTCTTATATGAGTAATACTACTCCTATACCATATGAAAAAAACTATGTAGCAGCCTGTACAGCAATGGCGGGTGAAATGTTGGGATTAAAATTAATATTTATGGATGGAGGTAGTGGTGCAAAAACACCTATCTCATCTCAAATGATTAAGTCAGTGAGTGACAATGTTGATGTTCCATTAATTATTGGCGGAGGAATTTGTTCTGCAGACAAAGCTCTTGAAAACTGTCAAGCTGGAGCTGACATAATAGTAGTTGGCAATGCTATTGAAAAAGAAAATGGCTTGATTAAGGAAATATCAGAGGCTATTCATTCTATATAAAGATGCAGTGCTCTGTGGAAATATCCATGTATCCTCTTCATAAAAATTACAAACCATTAATTATTAATTTTATAAAGAGACTACGATCATATCCTCAAATTAAAATTACAACTAATGGTATGAGCACACAATTATTTGGTAGCTACGAGCTAGTAATGAACATGCTAAATACCGAAATAGGCATGGCATTTAAAGATAATAAATCAATAGTCTTTAATATAAAAATAGTCAATTCAGATTTAAAAGAAATTCCTAATTTCTAAACTAAATGCTAGATATTTTTCAAACATTATATTCTTTAGAAATTAATTTAAGCCTTATCGAAACAATAGCTGTTTTTTTTAGTGTAGTTTATGTTGTATTGGCGGCTAAAGAAAGTATTTGGTGCTGGGCAGCTGCGTTAATTAGCGTGAGTATATATATTTATATATGCTTTCAAGCACAATTGTATGCCGAAACAGGATTACAAGTTTTTTATTTTATAATGGCTATTTATGGATATTTTTCATGGAGCAAGAATAATAGCTTATTAAGAATTAATGAATTAGTAATTAGCAATCATATCTTAATAATGATTTTAGGATCGCTTCTAACATTTCTTCTTGGATTTTACCTGTCAGCATATACAGATGCTCAGCTTCCTATTGTAGATTCATTTACTACAGTTTTTAGTATTATAGCCACATATATGGTAGTGAAAAAAATACTCTCCAATTGGCTGTATTTTATAATAATAGATACTGTTTCTATTTACTTATACTTTAGCAGAGATCTTCATTTGACTGCATTACTCTTTAGTATTTATACTATAATTGCTGTTATAGGATACTGGAAATGGAGTCAAATGATTACTGACAATGAATAAAATTATTATCACAGGCCCTGAATCTAGTGGAAAAACTACTTTAAGTAATGATCTAAAAAAATATTTTAACACACATTTAGTAACTGAATATGCTAGAGAATATATTGATAAATTAAATTCAAAATACAATTATGAGGATTTATTGAAAATTGCTAAACAGCAATTAAAAAACGAGGGGGAAACTCAATTAACATCACCTCTTATTTGTGATACTGATTTAATAACAATAAAAATTTGGTCAGAATACAAATATTCTAAATGCGATGCATGGATATTACAACATATTAAAAAGCAAAAAAATGAAAGGCGCTTTTATCTACTTTGCACACCTGATTTAGAGTGGAAGGATGATCCGCAAAGAGAAAATCAATTTGATAGAAAAGTAATTTTCGACATATATAAAGATGAATTAGAAGCTTTGAATCATCAATACTTTGTAATTGACAGTCACGATAGATTCAACAAAGCTATTAAAGCATTAAAAAAAATTATTTAATCATACTCAAATAAATAAATTTATTATTTTTGCAGTATCTTTAAAGGGGGTGCCTTAAATATACAGGCTGAGATCATACCCATTGAACCTGGTTAGGTAATTCTAGCAAGGAAAATGAGTTAGAAAAAATTGCTATACTATACCCTTTTAGTATAAAAGATAAAAATTTCTAGAATGATAAAAAAACTAAATATAATTTTAATATTAATATTTTCTCCTACTATAATTTATGGTCAACAATCAGATTCAATTCAACTAAAAAGAACTCTTGAAGAAGTAAGCATAAACGCAATAAGAGCAAATGAAAAAACTCCAATTGCATATACAAACTTATCTAAAGCTGAAATTGAAAAATCTAATTTTGGGCAAGACCTTCCTTTTTTAATCTCTTTAACTCCTTCAGTAGTGACTTCTTCAGACGCCGGTGCTGGAGTTGGATACACGGGACTAAGAATTAGAGGAACAGATCCTTCTAGAATAAATGTAACAATTAACGGCATCCCTTTAAATGACTCCGAGAGTCAAGGAGTTTGGTGGGTTAATATGCCTGATTTCGCCTCATCATTAGATAATATTCAAATCCAAAGAGGAGTTGGAACTTCTACAAATGGAGCTGGTGCATTTGGAGCAAGTATTAATTTAAAAACTATGGGATTAAATAATAAAGCATATACAACTACAAATAATAGCTTAGGATCATATAATACAATAAAAAATAATATTGAATTTGGCTCTGGCCTTATTAGTGATAAATTTATTTTTGATGCTAGATTATCACAAATCTTATCTGATGGCTATATAGATAGAGCTTCTTCAGAACTCAAATCGCTTTATATTCAAGGATCTTACTATTCAAAAGAATCAGTGCTAAAAGCAATTATATTTTCTGGGCATGAAAGAACATATCAGGCATGGAATGGAGTTCCATTAAGATATTTAGATACCAATAGAACTTTTAATAGCTATACATATGAAAATGAAGTAGATAATTATAACCAAACTCATTACCAACTTCATTATAATAAACAAATCAATAGCAGTACTTACATGAACGTTGCAGGTCACTTTACACACGGAGAGGGGTATTATGAACAAGAAAAATTAGAAGAAAATCTTGCAGATTATAATCTATCAAATATAGTTATAGGCTTCGACACTATCACATCAACTGATTTGATAAGAAGAAAATGGTTAAATAATGATTTTGGAGGCCTAACTTATTCCCTAAATCATATTAAAGAAAATCTCAACTTAACAATAGGAGGTGCTTATAATGAATATAGCGGTCAGCATTATGGAAACATCATATGGTCTGAATACGCAAGTAACGGAAACTACAACCATCAATATTATAAAAATATTGCAAATAAATATGACAATAATATGTTCATTAAAACGAACTACCAAGCATCAAGCTCAACTTCAGTTTTTATTGATTTACAATTAAGGAATATTGAATATGAGTTTAATGGAAGTGATGCTAACGGTATTATTGGAGAACAATCAATAGATTTAGAGTTTTTCAATCCAAAATTTGGTTTAACTCATAAGGTTAATGATAAACAATTATTTTATGGCTCTTATGCAGTAGCAAATAAAGAACCAAATAGAAGTGATTATGTAGAGAGCAGCCCAAACTCTAGGCCATTTCATGAAACGCTATATGATACTGAAATCGGATTTAAATACAAGTCCAAAAAACTGATGTTTAACACCAATATATATCTTATGGAATATGATAATCAATTAATTAAAACAGGTGAAATAAATGATGTTGGTTATGCTACCAGCAAAAATGTCAAGAAATCTTACAGAAGAGGAATAGAAATTGAAGGAAGCTGCTTATTAACACAAAATCTAAGATGGTCAGCAAACCTAACTTTAAGTAAAAACAAGCTTGATACTATGACGCAATTTATTGACAATTGGGATACAGGAATTCAAGAAGCTGAAAGACATGAAAATACTGACCTGGCATTTTCTCCTAATATAATTTGGTCTTCACAATTATCATATGCAATTAATAATAATACAACAATAAATTTTGTATCTAAATATGTTGGAGAACAGTATATTGACAATACTTCTTCTGATGATAGACAACTTGATGATTATTTAATAAGCAATCTACAAATAGATTATAAGTTAAATAGTAAAATTTTTAATTCAGCAAAAATAAGCATACTAATAAATAATATTTTTGACAATGAATATGTAAGTAATGCGTGGTTATATAGATTTATTTCAGAAGGTTTTGACCCTAGAGATAGTGATCACTATGTTACTAAAGATTCCGATTCTAGATATAATATGGCCGGATACTTTCCACAAGCAACCAGAAACTACCTATTTGGATTAACATTAGGTTTTTAGAGCTTAATCCTCAGCTCCATTTTAATGGGGCTGAGTTTTTTTCTTACTTTTGTAGATAATAAAATAACATATTAATATTTATGGAGTACAATACAGAAAGAAATCATTTAATTATTCCAGAATACGGTAGGCACGTACAAAAGATGGTTGAACACGCAACTCAGATAGCTGATAAGGCTGAAAGAAACAAATGTGTTAACTCTATAATAGATTTTATGGGACAAATGAATCCTCATCTAAGAGATGTGAAAGAATTTACGCATAAACTATGGGATCATCTATTTATAATGTCTAAGTTTGAGATAGATGCAGAATCCCCATATCCTATTCCTGAGATTGAAAAACTTCAGGAAAAACCTGCAAAAATGCCTTATCCTAAAAATAAAATTCGATTCCCATTCTATGGTGCGGCATTAGAAAATATGATTCGATTTGCAGTAGCTATGGATGAAGGTCGTCAAAAAGAAATCATGACAGGTATGATTGCAAATCATATGAAAAAATCTTATCTATTATTTAACAAACATTCTGTTAGTAATGACACTATTAAACTTCATTTAGACCAGCTTTCAGAAAACAAACTAAAACTTGCGGAAGATTTTGAGTTTATTAGATCTGATACTGTAGCAACTAAGACAGCTCCTAAAGTATATAAAAAGAAATTTAAGAAAAGACGTTAAATGACTACTTTTAAAGTTAAAGGGGGCTATAAATTAAGTGGTGACATCTATCCACAAGGAGCAAAAAATGAAGCTCTTCAAGTATTGTGCGCAGTATTATTAACTTCAGAAGAAGTAATAATGGAGAATATTCCTGATATTCGAGATGTAAATATCTTAATTAATCTTTTAAAAGATTTAAATGTTAAGATAGAAAAAAAATCAGTCTCAACGTATAGTTTCAAATCTGACAATGTTAATGTAGACTATCTTTCTAGCGAAGATTATAAAGAAAAAAGCAGTTCAATAAGAGGTTCAATAATGATGATTGGACCGCTACTTGCAAGATTTGGGAAAGGTTTTATTCCAAGACCAGGTGGTGATAAAATTGGTAGAAGAAGATTAGATACTCACTTTAA
>MEHZ011565897.1_pt1 | contig 19061 bp, 18 predicted proteins | sample 897221 | NCBI WGS metagenome assembly MEHZ01 (sample SAMN05514161, study PRJNA337945) | marine metagenome | isolation source: marine surface water | place: Arctic Ocean | collected 2007-12-13
GCAGATGGTAAAGGCTGCGGCCGCTTTTTACAAAGCGGGTTATTGCTGAATTCCGTGCCGCGTGAGTTCTGCAAGCTTAGTCTTGAATTAGGCGCACCGCGTACTTCCCGTTAAACGTCATTGCATCAGATTCCGGCGATGATGTCAGATGAAAACGAGATTGTAGCGTTAATGACGCTTTTCCATTCTGTACAAGTTGGGTAGCGAACGCGTCGTACTCAGATGGCAGTGTGCATCGGCAACGCAATGTCTCAAAAACCGGTTGTCGGTAGCTGACATCTCCGCCGGCAATGACCGTATTGCCTTGAACACCGAGTTCACCCAACTTCAATTGCAGAATTCCCCAGCCTGCCAATGCTGCCAGAGAAAACAAACTACCTCCAAATGCTGAAAGCTGGTGATTGATGTTGTTTTCTAACGGTGCGCTAACAGACAAAGTTTGGCCATCGTAGGAATCCACGCACATACCCATGTGAGCACTGATTGGAATAAGTGAGTGATAAGAAGCTTGTAAAGCTTCGATGGAAGTAATGGCGGAATGGCTCATTGTATTTTTAAGTCCAATAGCAAAAGAGTAAGACTAACCTAAGCATTGTTGGGTTGGTACCAAGACAACAGGCTATAATAGCCAGCTTTCATGGAGGACTTAATGCCCAATAAGAAGTTTAGATTGTTCTTGATGCTCACTGTAATTTTGCTCGCGGGTTGTGATCGCGAATTGCCGATGGTCATCCATGGTCAAACCATGGGCACAACCTTCACGATAAAAGCAATTCGTAGCGACAATAGTGCTATTGAGACAGAAGCTTTGAAGATGTTGATTGAAAGAGAATTGTTCGATCTCAATCGTTTGATGTCGACCTACATTGTCGATTCTGAGTTGTCGCGATTAAATCGCTCTGCAGTAAACGAGCCCTTTGCGGTCTCAGCGGATACCCGCATCGTGCTCGCAAAGGCTCTGCAGATTTATCAAATGAGCGCAGAAAAATTTGATGCAACGGTAGGTCCGTTAGTCAACCTATGGGGTTTCGGACCTGGCGGCGGAGGCGATAAGATTCCTGAGCAAGAAAAAGTGGCTGTTGCATTACAAAAAGTAGGGATGAATAAACTTTCTTTAGACGATCAGGGTGTGACGCGACAGGTGGATAGTTACATAGATTTATCGGCGATAGTGAAAGGTTACGCCGTCGACCGAATCGGTGAGCTGCTGAAAAAACAGGGTTTTGTCAATTATCTGGTTGAAATTGGCGGAGAGCTCAAGGCAAATGGACGAAACGAGCAGGGCAAGACATGGACGATTGCCATAGAGAAACCCTCCGCGCTTGAACGCGCGCCCTATAAAGCCATTCCTCTCCGGAATATGGGTATGGCAACGAGTGGAGATTATCGAAACTACTTTGAAAAAGAAGGTAAGCGCTATTCCCATACGCTTGATCCGACAACGGGCTATCCGATTGCCCATAATGTTGCTTCTGTGACGGTGATTGCTGAGTCGACCATGTTCGCGGATGGTGTGGCGACAGCGATTAATGTGATGGGGCTCGAGGATGGCATGGCGATGGCTGAGGCGAATAATATCGCAGTATTGGTTATAATTAAGTCTGGCGCTGGTTTCAGTGAACATTTAAGCTCTGCGTTCACAGAATATCTGGACCGCGCTTATATTTCTGAGTGATATGACATATACCAAACAACCTCAATGACAGCGACAAATTGACCACTATGATTGAATTCGTTCTAAGTTTTTTGATTTTATGCCTATTAGTTTTGGCAATGGCGGTGGGTGTTCTAAGAGGCAGAGCGCCAATTGCTGGTACGTGTGGAGGCTTAAACAATCTCGTCGGTACAGGCTCTTGTGAGCTCTGCGGTGGCGATATGAGCAAATGTGATGAGGTCAGTGATGCCGAATCTACGGAGTTGCCAAAGCCCTCTCTAGGCGCACAATCTCGTTTTTATGATGCGTCCTAAACGGTAAGCGCGCATACCTTCAAGCGCACACTGACTCACCTCACACTAGCTAACATCATTGAATGCGACTTGCGTGCAGTGATTCGAGCTTTTGCGAGGAATCTGGGTCGCAAGTTTGATTCAAATTCAATCAGCCCGATCCATTTCAACTCTCTGCGTTTAGCCGATGGCTTAACTTGCCTGCCAAATTTTAAGACGCTTTTGGTAGAACTCATGACTTGCTGCCATATCATCGAGGAATTTGGGTAGTTCATCCATCAACAATGCTTGAGGGCCATCGACGAGGGCTTTAGTGGGTTCGGGGTGGAAATCGACGAGGACCATATTTGCACCAGCAACAAGACCTTGTGATGCAACGTGCGCGACATCAAGAATCCCATCAGAGGATAACTCTCGAGTCCCGACGGAGTGAGATGGGTCAACGCAGACAGGCATCCGAGTAAGCCTCTTAACGATCGGCACCTGACCGAAATCGACCATGTTGCGATGCGGTGCGCCGGCGGAACTTTTCATGCCTCGAAGACAGAAAATAACATTCGAGTTGCCTTCGCTGGCAAGGTATTCAGCCGCATTAAGAGACTCGTTCAGCGTTACGCCGTAGCCCCTTTTGAAAAGAACGGGAAAGGTTCTTTGCCGTCCGACCGACTTCAGTAATTCGAAGTTTTGGGTGTTTCGAGTACCTATTTGAAGCATTACGCCAGTCGGATGCCCCGTTTGTTCTAGCGCATCGTTTATTTCAATAATTTGGGTTTCATGGGTGACCTCCATAGCCACTACTTTAATGCCGTATTTGCCAGCCAACTCAAACACCCATGGTAGGCAGTCTTTACCATGACCCTGAAATGAATAGGGGTTGGTGCGCGGCTTATAGGCGCCCATCCGAGTGCATTGCTGCCCATGGGATTGCAGCGCTTTCATCATCATCTCAACATGTTTGGGCGTGTCGACGGCACAAAGACCAGCGAACACATGAGACGATTGTTGAGAAAAATGAACGCCATTGTATTCAAAGCCTGTGGTTCGATTTTGATCCTTGTGCCTACCGAGAATTCGATACTCTTCCGAGATCCGGATCACGCGTTCAACGGCTTCGAGAGATTCAATCGATGCCTGATCCAATTTATGGGTATCACCCAATAGGTATATTTCAGTTAGCGTTTGTTCAGCGCCTTGAACCTGATGTTCCATGATTTCAACATTGGGCAGCAGATTCAGATACTTCATTGCAACATCGTATTCGGGGCTACCTTTTTGGGTTGTAGAGTTCAGAATTACAATCATTGTCGCTCCAAGCAGCAGGGATGGTTAGAGAAGGCCAACATCTTTTTAAGATTCTATAGTGATTCGTAGTTAGGTGGAACGTGAATTCAACCGCCCATCGAAATAACAAATCATTGGCGATTGTGATTCAATAGGCTTTTATTTCTTGGACACTCATTCGTGTCAAATTGGCAAACTGCAATTGCTCTTCGATATACGCGCTCTTCACAGGGAGATCGGTTGGTGTCCTTCATCTCGCTCGCCTCGACCTCAGGTCTGGTCTTGGGAGTAGCGGTGTTGGTCATCGTTCTATCTGTTATGAACGGTTTCGAGCAGGAGCTACGTACGCGAGTGTTAGGTGTGCTGCCTCACGGTGTTATTACGAAGCGAAGCGGAATTGAAGATTGGCCGCAACTTGCTCGGTCCCTCGAACAACATGCGGATGTCATTGCAGTGGCACCGTTTCTACAAGGCGGTGGTTTAGTCGTCGGTACTGGCGAAATTCAAGGCGTCACCTATTTTGGCGTTGAACCGCAAGCTGAAGTTAATGTTTCAATTCTTGATCAGTATTTTGTTAAAGGTAGTTTGAGTGATCTGCAGCAAGGGACGTTCAATTTAGCGATTGGTTCAGTCCTAGCCGCCAAAATGCAGGTGGCGGTGGGTGACAAAATTACGTTGGTGCTGCCTGAGGCACGTTTAACGTTGGCGGGGCCCATTCCCAGAACCAAGCGGTTTACCATCTCGAGTATTTTTTCTGTCGGCTCTGATGCTGACAAAAACAATCTTTATATCAATATTAATGATGCACTGAGACTCACCGGCAAGACACAGATTGATTCACTTCGTTTGAAATCCACTGACCTATTTGAGATTCGTGAATTACTTCATGACTTACTAGGTCAAATGGACGGACAAGGCTTCTATGCAACGAGTTGGATGAGCCGACAGGGAAATCTGTATGATGCAATCTTGATGCAAAAAACCACCATGTTCCTTTTGCTTTTGATGTTAATCATGGTGGCAGCTTTTAATATCGTCGCGAATCTCGTAATGATTGTGAATGAAAAGAAACCGGATATTGCAATTCTACGAACCATGGGTGCGACAACCCGAGAGATCCTGACAATCTTTATTAGTTACGGATTGCTTATTGGTTTCGTGGGGGTGTCAGTCGGCATTATTATCGGGGTGCTGATGGCAAACTATATTACCGAAGTTTACAGTTTCATTGATGCAATCCTTCAACTCGGTTTGATGGACGAGTATTTTATTCATTACTTGCCGTCTCAAATTCTATTTTCAGACCTCTTTGTAATCGGTGCTGTCGCTATGTTTATCTGTTTTGTGGTTACCATCTATCCGGCCATATTAGCTGCCAGAGCTAATCCCGTGGAGGCATTGAAAAATGAATGATCCGGTGATCAAAATTTCTAATCTGCATAAACGTTACCTGCAGGGTAGCAATGCGATACATATTCTGCGCGGCATAGACGTTGACATTGAGCGGGGCGAGCGGGTTGCAATAACAGGTTTGTCGGGCAGTGGTAAAAGCACCCTGTTACATTTGTTGGGAGGCTTGGATACTCCTGACGAAGGCACGATAGCGATCAACGGAAAAAACATCAATGAACTTGGCGAAGCAGAACAATGTGCCTTGCGTAATTCCGCCTTGGGTTTTGTTTATCAATTTCACCATTTGTTAAGTGAGTTTAGCGCTGAAGAAAATGTTGCAATGCCACTGTTGATAGGCGGTGAAAAGAAGGCGGCCGCCATGAAAATGGCACGTGACATGCTGGCCTCTGTCGGTTTGACGCAACGTGCCGAACATAAACCATCTCAGTTGTCTGGTGGTGAACGTCAGAGGGTTGCCATTGCCCGGGCGTTGGTTACACGTCCACAATGTGTGCTTGCGGACGAGCCGACAGGAAACCTTGATGAAGAGACCGCGGAGCAGGTTAATGAACTTATGGTGGGGTTGAGTACAGCCTTGAATATCAGTTTTGTTATCGTTACACACAACCTTGATCTCGCGGCGCGTATGGATCGGCAGTATCGGTTACACAATGGTTTGTTGGAAGCGGTTGAATGAATGTTCCCCTTTTTATTGGGCTAAGGTTTTCAACAGCACACAAGGGTAGTTCCTTTTTGTCATTCATTACGCGGGTTTCGATGATCGGATTGATGCTGGGTGTTATGTCCTTGATTGTGGTTGTCTCGGTTATGAATGGCTTCGATAGTCAATTGAAATACAGAATTCTTGGTGCCATACCTCATGTCATTGTCAGCGGCGACACGAATGATACGCGGCAAGATAAATCGAACGGTGCTATCCAACCAGAGCAATTGACGGCTATCGGCGATGGCGCTCGGTCGAGTGCATTTTTAGGTCGTAAGGGGATTGTAATCAAGGGGCGCGATAACCGAATTATTGCCGTCCACGGCATCCTACCCGAGCAGGAAAAGTATGCATCCGTCATCCCTGAGAACATGAAGTTAGGTCACGTCGATCTTCTCAAGGCGGGATCAAACAATATCGTACTGGGACAGGGCATGGCATCTCAACTCGCCGTCTGGCCTGGCGATAAAATGACACTCATCATCCCGACGGCGACAGCAAGTGGACAGCTCATCTCGCCGAAGCTCGCCACGGTTGTACTCGTTGGAACCTTTGAGCTGCAGTCTGAACTCGATTACTCACTCGCGCTGATGCATCTGCAGGACTTAAAGAACATTGTAAAGACCGAACATCACGATACTCGGCTTACTCTAAATAACATTTTTAATGTGTCGAGCTATCAAACGGCGTTAGCACCATTGGACGTAGTTGACTGGACCCAAGAATATGGTGATTTTTTCGAGACGGTAAAAATGGAGAAAATTATGATGTTCATGTTGTTGACCTTGATCGTGATGATAGCGGCGTTCAATACCGTATCCGGTTTAAGCATGATGGTGAAAGACAAGAAAGGTGAAATTGCCGTACTGCGCACTATGGGTCTTTCGCGCGGCCAGGTTATGCAGATATTCATTGTTCAAGGAAGTGTCATTGGGGTTTCGGGCACGCTACTTGGCATGCTATTGGGAATACCGCTGGCCTATCACGTGACGGAAGTTGTGGGGTTTGTGGAGGACTTAATGGGTGGCCGTATGCTCGCGGGAACCTACTTCGACCGGGTGCCAACGGATGTTCGTTTCCTCGATACGTTGGTGATCGTGCTCGTGTCGTTTCTGATCAGCATTCTTGCGACGTTATACCCAGCCTATCGAGCCACAAAGTTGGAGCCTGCCGAAGTACTGCGCTCGGAGTAGATTTTGTCGCTATTTACTTAGGGTTTGTTCGCGAGGTACTTCTCTAATCTACGCTTTCTCTTGCGCCAGTCACGGGCAACTTTCCAACGCCAATAAAGCCTTACCAATGCGAAGCCTAGCAAACCTAGGGTCGTGCCGGTAACAATGCATCCCAGTAACAATGGTTGCCAAACGACCGCAAGCTGTTCCACCAGCCATTGGGTAGAAACCTCAAGCTCTGCTGAGGGAGCCGGTTGTCCGAGCATCCAGCGGCCTAGCTTGTAACTAAAATACATCATGGGCGGCATCGTTATGGGATTACTTATCCAAACGATGGCGATCGCCAGGGGGATGTTGCAGCGAACCCAAATAACTAATAAAACACACGGGATCATCTGGAATGGCATGGGAAGGAAACAACAAAAGATACCAATGAGCACAGCAAATGAAACCGAGTGGCGATTGAAATGCCAGAGATTGGGTTCAAATATGATGTGCCCAAGAAACTGCAACGACCGCGTGTTTCGCAGTTGTTCTCTTGTCGGGAGGTATTTTCTATAACGCATGAATGTAAGCAACCTAGTTTCAAGTCGTATTATGCCTTGTCTCAGAACGAATTCCATCTGTTGCGCGAGAAGTCTCACAGCGATAGGCGAAATGATCCTAGAGGCTTGACACTTTATTTAGCCTAAAACGGCTAAGAGCCAACTTTAAAAAGTGATTGCTGTGAATGCCGCGATGATTTCCTTCGCTATGGCGACAGTAATATTATGTCGATTGCCGATTCTTTTACCGATTGAGTATCTTGGGCTGTTAGTGCCCTTGGCGGTCTTCGGGTTGCTCATTGGCAATGCGAAATTCATTTATGGATTTGTCTTAGGTGTTCTTTGGACAACCTTTGTCGCGACACACCAGCTTGATAATCGGCTTTCGGAGCAACTTCAGGGCAAGGAAATAGTGGTTCGGGGTACGGTTGCGTCTGTGCCTAAACGGCGCGAGCGAGGTGTAAATTTTAACTTTGCTGTCGACGAGGGCATCCCGGTAAAGCTCATTAATTTGACCTGGTACTACCAATGGGGCGAGCCACCCAAGGCTGCCGAATTTTGGTCTGTCAAAGTCAAACTGAACAGACCTCGGGGCCAGGTTAACCCCGCATTGTTTGATTATGAGGCATGGTTGATGTCTCGAGGAATCGGTGCAAGGGGCTATGTTATTGATTCTGTTCAGAACTATCGCATGACGGATCGCGGCGGCGAGCCTGAACAAGCCATGGCGAGCTTTTCAAATAGACACTGGCGTTACCAGCATCATCATTTAAGAGAGCGAATTCGAGATATTGTTATCAAGCGACTGCCTGACACAGCGGCTCGGGGGCTAATTGTGGGTTTGCTGATCGGTGAGAGCAGCGAGATCTCTGGCGATGCTTGGCAAGCTCTGTCACATACGGGAACCAATCATCTACTGATTATTTCCGGTCTCCATGTGGGTTTAGTTTTTGGGTTTGTGTATTGGCTACTGGCACGAATGGCATGGTTTAAAATCACCTCTACTAAAGCCTTTCTAGTCTGCGCTTCAGCATTAATTACATTTTCTTATGGCGGTTTGGCGGGTTTCGGCCTGCCGGTTCAGCGATCCCTTGTGATGATATTGATGGGTGCGGTTATTATGCTAATGCCAAGGGCGGTATCGGTATGGTCTTATTTCTGCTTAGCCTTGCTAGCTGTATTGGTCATTGACCCCTTTGCGAGTCTCAACGCTGGTTTTTGGCTGTCCTTTTCGGCGGTTGGCAGCTTGATCCTAGGTCTATCCGGGCGGAGCCTGCCGATGAATACGCTTGGCTCGAAGGTTAGATCCTATTTTTCGAGTCAGTGGATAGTGTTTGTGACGATGACGCCTATCTTACTTTGCTGGGTGATGCAGGCATCGATTGTTAGCCTGCTCGTCAACCTTGTGGCTATACCCTTTGTAGCTTTCATTCTGGTGCCAGGGTTACTGCTCTGTCTGCCGATCCTGTTGCTCGAAGTTGAGCCGCTTTATAGCCTTATCGATATTATGTATGGCGCAGCCAAACTTTTTTATGAGGGTCTAGAATTTCTCGCCAGTTACTCCTTCATACTGACAAAACCTTTTACTCAATCGCATCTATTGTTTATCGCGTTATTCGGTGCCTCGTTGCTGATATTGCCAAAAGGTTTTCTACCTCGGTGGCCCGGCATTGTTTTATTGGTTGTGTCGCTGAGCTACCGTTCTAGCGCGGACGTGACGGATCTGATTGTACGTATCGTTGATGTCGGTCAAGGGTTAAGTGTTGTCTTTAGAAGTCCCAGTGGCACCGTTATCTACGATGCAGGGCCGCGATATGGCGGTAGCTTCGACGCCGGTAAGCAGATTGTTGCGCCGACGGCGAAATTATTGGGTGCCGGGTATATCGACCGACTGGTTGTCAGTCACGCTGATATGGATCATGCCGGAGGTGTTGAGGGGCTATTGCAAAGTATACCGGTCCATAGTGTTGTGGCGGGTTCAGCCAGTCCCACCGGCCAGTGCGAGGTTGGTACTAAGTGGCAGTTAGACGAGGTTGAGTTTGAAATAATTGCTGCTAGTTATGGGTATCCAGAGTCTGGCGAGCTAGAACAAAACGCCCCTTACTTGAATGAGAAGGGCGTCGTCAAACCGGCGGTCGCGGTATCACGTAATGATGCCTCCTGCGTCATGTTAGTGCGCCAGGGGAATTTCAGTATGTTGCTGCCGGGCGACATTGAAAAGAGCGGAGAAGATAGGCTCTTGTCAAAATCTTTTCCACCGATTGATGTCTTGATAGCGCCGCACCACGGTAGTCTGTCATCTTCAAGTGCACCCTTCTTAAATCATCTGTCTGCTGGGCTTGTCATTATATCTGCAGGCCATCTGAATCGATTTGGTCACCCTCATCGCCGCGTTCTGGCTCGGTATCACAATAGGGGAATGACCGTGTTGAACACAGCATCATCCGGGGCTGTCACATTACGCGTCGATAAAACGGGGCGTTATGTCATTGAGCAAGCGCGCAAAAAGGGACGTCGTTTCTGGTATGATTAGCCCTTCTGCAGTAAACCCCAAATTGCTGTTGCGTTAGCAATAAGTCGTCAATGCGTTCGTTTGGTGTCTTACATCGGTATTTCCATAGAATTTTCTTGGTGAGAATGCTTTTAAGCGATTCGGATGCGTCAAGCTGGGTTTTTTTTAGCTAATTTTGAGTATGTAATGTCAAACATTTTGCAATCTTTGCTGGATCAATTAGATCTTGAGCAACTGGAAGTCAATTTATTTCGAGGCATGAGCACAACGCTCGGTCCACCTAGGGTTTTTGGCGGCCAGGTCATTGGTCAGGCGCTAATTGCGGCTTTAAGAACAGTAGATGATCGTCTGTGTCATTCGTTGCACGGGTATTTTCTAAGGCCGGGTGATCCGAAACTGCCGATAATCTACGAAGTCGATCGCATTCGTGATGGTAAAAGCTTTACCACTCGGCGTGTCGTTGCTATTCAGAAGGGTGAAGCAATATTCAATATGGCGACATCGTTTCATGTTGTAGAAGAGGGCTTAAGTCATCAGGTCGCTATGCCAGATGTACCCCCGCCTGAGCAATGCTATTCAGAAGAAGACATTTTTGATCGATCGGATCTGCCCGAAGAAATGCGGAACATGATGCGAGATCGACCCATTGAAATGAAACGGGTTGAGCCGATCAACTACTTTGCGCCAGAACCGAGAGAACCATTCCAACACGTTTGGTTTAGGGCAAGAAACGCTTTGCCTGACGATCCTGCGCTGCACCAGTGCATCCTCGCCTACGCATCTGATTTAGGTATTTTGAGTACCTGTGCGTTGCCTCATGGTAAGTCTTTCTTTAAGGGGCTAATGACCGCGAGTCTAGACCATGCGATGTGGTTTCATCGACCATTCAAAGTTGATGAGTGGGTGCTTTTTGCACAGGATAGTCCAGCTGCAGGCGGGTCCAGAGGGTTTAATCGAGGCAGTATGTTTAGTCAAGATGGAACCTTGATAGCCTCGGTCGCGCAGGAAGGTTTGATTCGGGAAACAGCCGAATAGATTAGATTAGTTAGGGCGACGTTGACTGCTGATTTGAACAGGGCACCTCAAACCATCGTTTTAATGGTAAGCCGCTCGTTGACATGAATTAATTTTCATCTATCGTCATCAAGTTCGAGGTGGGCTATATGATCATAGGTGAGGCTTTTGAGTACCTTGATTAGCTGCGACTTGTCCTTCGCAGAGAGAAAGCCTCCGATTTCATATTCTTTACCTTGAGATAACAGCATCACTGTACTGGGGTCGAGTGGGTGGCGCGGCGGACGCACAATAAACTTTGACCAAAGTCGGTGGAAGGATAATTCTTCACTGGGCGTTTTGTGTCCTCTTTGTAAGCTCACTGCGAATTCTTCGATTGTAATGACTTCTTGCCGATTACAACGCTTCACACAGTAATATATACAAGCCGTCAGCACGGATAATTCAATTATCGAGAAGGGCAGAATGACCCAAGCACCGACATAGAGAAAACCAAATCCAATTGCCAGAGAAATAATAAGCAGGCCATACAGTAACTGCAAGTTTGCAGCCCAAGAGAATGAGGCGTTTGGCTTGAGGATGATTTGACTGAAACCCTCAGGTTTGTTGGTATGTACTTTGACCATTATATTTAAACTATTCTGCCTGTAATGAAGTTCAACTGACTTTAATTATACGGTCGTTGATGTCAATGGTTCGCGAGTATTTCTCTCAATGTCTGAATAAGTTGGTCGTTTTCTTCAGCTGTACCGATAGTAATTCGAATTTTGTCCGTTAGGCCTGGCGCATTAAAGTACCTAATAAGCACTTTTTTTTCCTTTAGTTCTCGGTAGATATTTTCAGCGCTAATGCCACACGACTGCTGAACCTGACACAGAAGGAAATTAGTCTCAGTAGGTTGGCTGACGAGCCCTAACTGGGACAATAAGCCCGATAATCTAGCTCGTTCTTGTCGCACTTTTTCCCAGTTTGTTCTGGCATAGGCTTGATCTGATAAGGCAGCATGAGCAATTTGTTGGCTAAAATTGTCGAGGTTGTAGCTGTCTCGAGTTTTATCCATCATGGGTTGTATGAGTGAGGCATGACCTATGCCGTATCCAAATCTCAATCCCGCGAGCGAGTAACCTTTACTAAGTGTTCTTAAGAAAATCAGGTTTTCGAATTCATTGATCATATCGATGCAGTCGTAGCCTAATTGTGGATCAACGAAATCAACATAGGCTTCATCTACAAGAAGAATTGAATCGAGACTGCTTGCTAGTTCTCTGATCTTATCGGAGCTTGTTAGATGCCCCGAAGGTGCATGGGGGTTCACGACAAAAGTAAGTTTAGCCTTGTGCTCATTGGCCTGTTTGGCAAAGTCAGCGGGCAGCTCCCTGCCATCGAGTAGCGGAATACTTAAAACCTGGCAATCTTGTATCTGAGCGAGCACCTTGTATAGCGAATATGTCGGCTCGGATATAGCAATGACATCGGCTGGATCAGCGAATGTCGTCAGTAACAGTCGCAATAATTCGTCTCCGCCACGTGTTGCGATGATGTTTTCTTTTTCAACATTGTGTATCGAGGCGGCGAGGGAACGAAACGCTAGGGCGGTGGGCGGCGGATAACGTCTTAAGTCGGCACCGATTAAGTTTCTAATCGTTTCATCCACTTTGGGAGACGGTGGGTACGGGTTTTCGTTTGTATTGAGTTTAATTGTTTGACCGTCCTCCGGTTGTTCTCCGGCGGCATAACCATCCATTTTGCGGATATTGTCTCTTTCAAAATTCATGCGTTAAACCTTGCCCCATTCGTCGTAGGAAACATCTTCAATGTACCATTCCTGCTTCCCCTCTGGCGTGTTAATCACAACATCGTCGCCTTTGCGTTTACCCAGCAGAGCTTTGGATACTGGCGAGTCAAGACTGATCCACCCTCGGGCTAAATCGAATTCGTCAGCACCAACAATTCTGATTTCTTTTGGCGAACCGTTTTCATCTTCAAGTTTAATCCAAGCGCCAAAATAAACCGCTTTCTGGTCGGGCGGTTTTCGATCGACAATCTCTAGGTTGTCGAGACGCTTGGTGAGATATCTGATTCGCTTATCAATTTCTCGTAAGCGCTTTTTGCCATATATATAGTCAGCATTCTCCGAGCGATCGCCTAGCGCCGCAGCAGCGGACACAATTTTGGTTGTCTCGGGGCGCATGACCTTCCAAATGTGAGTTAATTCATCACGTAAGGTGCGAGCGCCGTCAGGTGTTATGTAAACTTTCATATTAGGTAATTATCTACAATTACGCCGTGCCATACCATGCCTGCGCCGATTACTGTCAACATAACGGTTTCAGAGCCTCAGTGCTTGCCCGCCGAAAAACCGATTTATTGTGCAACGCTGCAATTGGGCCTGCTTTTGGACCACCGACAGCTTCCAATAAAGGGTCTATAGCCGCACGCTTTGTTTTGTTGTAGGCATGACTTTGACTCGTCCTAGACAACCTTATGCACCTTTTAAAGTTCTTATGTATGGGTAGGAAATAGCGACAATTGGCCCGTAAGTCTCTACGAGCAGCAATCTACATTGGCAAACTGCGAAGTGTATCTGTTGGTTTAATGTACGATCTAAATCTATTCGGTATCGGTCCAAGCTGCATGTCGATAATCGGTGCTAGAGTAATAGAGTGTCATCCCAAAAACCATTCAAGCTTGATATTTAATTGTGCTCTTGAATAGCTGCCGAACACCCCCACAATACCAGCAAGCCTGAGAATTGTTGAGTACATCAGTATTTAACAGACGTTAATCGAGATGAAAGCGCCACCGAGTGGTTGACTGAGGAAATACAAATGAGAATGGATCGTTTTACAAGCAAACTACAAAGTGCTCTTTCAGACGCACAGTCTATTGCCGCGGGTAAGGATCACAATGCCTTAACACCTTTGCATCTAATTTCAGCTTTGTTAAACCAACAAGGTGGTTCTACTCGACCTATTCTCGCGCAAATGGGCGTTGATGTGGGTAAGTTTGATGAAGACTTAAGTCGTCTCATTGATGATCTGCCTCGTGTTGTTGATAGCCAAGGTGATATTCAGATGTCGCCGGAATTAGCCAAGCTGCTGAATCTTGTTGATAAGGAAGCTCAGCAACGTGACGATCAATTTATTTCCAGTGAACTGGCCTTGCTCTCAGCAGTAAAAAATGGTGCGGCGCTTGAGAAATTATTCACCCAGCACGGTGTGACCAAACAAGCGCTAACGCGCGTTATCGATCAGGTGCGAGGCGGTGACAATGTAAATGACGCGAATGCAGAAGACACGCGTCAAGCGTTAGACAAGTACACAGTCAACCTGACCGAGAAAGCTGAACAAGGCAAGCTTGATCCTGTCATTGGCCGCGACGATGAAATTCGACGTACGATTCAAGTTCTGCAACGACGTACAAAAAATAACCCCGTATTGATTGGTGAACCGGGCGTTGGTAAGACCGCGATCGTTGAAGGTCTGGCACAGCGTATTATTAACGGAGAAGTTCCAGAAGGTCTGAAGAACAAGAAAATTCTTAGTTTGGATATGGGATCGCTTATTGCGGGCGCAAAGTTCCGTGGCGAGTTCGAGGAACGGCTGAAGGCAGTTTTGAACGAATTGTCGAAAGAAGAGGGTAGTGTCATTCTCTTTATCGACGAGTTACACACAATGGTAGGCGCCGGTAAAGCCGAAGGTGCAATGGATGCCGGTAATATGCTGAAGCCAGCATTGGCACGCGGCGAGCTTCACTGTGTCGGTGCAACGACGTTGGATGAGTATCGTCAATATGTTGAGGCGGATGCTGCGCTAGAGCGCCGCTTCCAGAAAGTTCAAGTTGGTGAGCCCACCGTTGAAGACACCATTGCCATTTTGCGTGGTTTGAAAGAACGCTATGAGATTCATCATGGTGTCGACATTACTGACCCTGCAATCATCGCAGCGGCGAAATTATCGCATCGTTACATTACCGATCGACAGTTGCCCGATAAGGCGATCGATTTGATTGATGAATCAGCCAGTCTGATCAGAATGGAAATGGACTCTAAACCCGAAGAGATGGACAGGCTAGAGCGACGTTTGATTCAACTAAAAATAGAGCGCGAAGCCTTAAAAAATGAAACTGATGAAGGGTCTATCCAACGTCTGAAGGTACTTAATGAAACCATTGCAGAACTCAGCAAGGCGTTTTCTGATCTTGAAGAGATCTGGAACGCTGAGAAAGCTGCATTGCACGGTGCACAGCAAATCAAAGAAGATCTAGAGGCGGCTAAAGCCAATTTCGAGGTTGCTCGCCGCGCGGGCGATTTGACGCGAATGTCAGAGTTGCAGTACGGCGATATTCCAAAGCTGGAAAAGCAGCTCGAGGTGGCCGGCGACGCTGACATGATGGAAATGAGGTTGCTCAGAAACCGCGTTACGGATGAGGAAATTGCCGAGGTGGTTTCTAAATGGACCGGTATACCGGTAGCCAAAATGTTAGAGGGCGAAAAAGATAAATTACTGCACTTAGAAGACGAGCTGCATAAGCAAGTTGTGGGTCAACATGAAGCAGTCAACACCGTTTCAAATGCCGTGCGACGATCAAGAGCCGGTATTTCAGACCCGAACAGACCTAATGGTTCGTTTCTCTTTCTCGGTCCAACGGGCGTGGGTAAAACTGAACTTTGTAAAGCATTAGCAAGATTCTTGTTTGATACAGAGGATGCCTTGATCAGAATCGACATGTCTGAATTTATGGAGAAGCACTCAGTCGCACGCTTGATTGGTGCGCCCCCTGGCTATGTTGGTTACGAAGAGGGTGGTTATTTGACGGAACTGGTCCGTCGCAAACCCTATTCGGTAATCCTTCTGGACGAAGTTGAAAAAGCGCATCCTGATGTTTTCAATATTCTCCTGCAGGTACTTGACGATGGGCGACTCACGGACGGCCATGGTCGTACCGTGGACTTTAAGAATACAGTGCTCGTGATGACCTCTAACCTTGGTTCAGACTTGATTCAAACGATGGCTGGCGAAGCAAATTATGAGCAGATGAAAGAGGCTGTGATGGGTGTAGTCAGCCAACACTTCCGACCCGAGTTTCTAAATAGAGTCGATGATTCGATTGTTTTCCATCCACTGGAAAAGGATCAGATTCAGGGTATCGCAAGAATTCAGCTTCAAATATTGCAATCGAGGCTGAAAGACAACGATATCTGTATTGAGTTTGATGAGGCTGCAGTTGGTTATTTGGTTGACGCGGGCTATGACCCTGTTTATGGCGCGCGACCTCTAAAACGTGCGATTCAACGTTATGTTGAAAACCCGCTTGCGCAAGCTTTGTTAGCAGGGGAGTTTATACCTGGTCAGCAAGTGGACGTCACTCTTGCGGGTGACAAGCTTGAGTTCGTAGCAAAGTTGCAGTAACTACTGTACAAAGGTACAGTTAATTGGTACTGTACCTTTATCCAGTAGTTTATGGGTCAAGGTAACAAATTTAGATCGATTAGCGGGTTAACTAACCGGAGGAGATTGAGATGAGTATGAACACCCCTGTAACTTTTTTTTCGCCATTGAGTCGGGCTTCTAGCCAATACGACCATGCCGCTAGTATGCAGTCTCAGACGCAGTTGGGATCGTATTCACGTGAGCGATTTAGTCAAGAACAGCTTAGTCAAGAACAGCTTAGTCAAGAAGCGCTTAGCCAAGAACAGATCAATGGCACGTTAGACAAGCATGCTTGCAATCTAACCTTATCTTCTAAAAAGTCTTCTAAAAAGGCTTCTGAAAAGTCTTCTAAGACATCGTCTAAAATGTCGTCTGAATCCGTCGTTTGCTCTTCCGGGTCGGTTTCGCCGATTGCTGACAGATCAGAGTTGGCAATGCGTTTTGCCAAGGGAATGGTTCGTTCACGTCATAAAAAGCAGGATGGCCGAATTGTTTGTCGATTGTTGCTTGATATGCTTCAGCAAGAGTCACCGTCACAACCCATTGTACGAAGCAGTCGATTCTGGTTTGACAAGATTGATGAACGCGGTACTGACGGCAAATCAACGCAGGCAGAAAAACAATTCTCGCTGTCATTTTGAGATAGCTTGTTTGACGTGATGTATTGTCATCTTGTTTTTAATGTGGATCGTTCAATGTGAATCGTTCAACATAAATTGTTCAATGCTAATCGCTCAATCTTTCGTATTCAGTCTATCGTAGGGTAGGCATCTCGTTCAGTCAGGACCTTGCCCTAGTAACTGACCAGACCTGAATAGTCATTGTTATTGCTTCTTAGCTTAGCCAAATCCGTATACCTTTGAGCCACGCGAGTGAAGAGGTACTGTTTTCAAGACGATTGCGCAGCTCATTAATATCCTGAGTGGACGCGACGTCCCTCGGTAAAAAGAGTTCAACGTCAATCTTGTTCTCGAGGTAGTGAAGATTGATTTTGAGTATTTCGATACCCAGCATATCCTCATTCCAGCATTCGTTTAATTGCCGTTGAGCTTCTTTTCTTAGTGGCGCAATCGCATCAAGGTTAGTTGTGCCGAGCTCTTCATCATCCTCAGGGTCAATGTGAACAATAATATCTTTGATGTCTGGAAAGCTTTCGTGGAGTTGTAGTGCAACCCAGTCACCAATGTGATGACCCTCAGAGACGCTAATGGAGGAATCGACCTGAAGATGGATGTCGATCAGTGCATCGGGTCCCATTCTACGTGTTCGAATACTGTGAACACCTTTGACGCCTTCGATGTCACTGATTTTTGCGCGAATGTCATCAATGTAAGTGTTCGATAGTGACGTATCCACTAACTCGGCAAGACTTTGCTTTGATAGTGTCCAACCGATCAAGGCGATCATTGCGGCAACGCCAATAGCGGCAACGAGTTCAAGCCACGGATAGCCGACGAGTGCTGCGCCAATTCCAATGAAAACCAAAATTGACGACAAGGCGTCTGTCCGATGGTGCCACGCGTTTGCCTGTAGCAACCGTGAATTCGTTTTCTTACCTAGACGGGCGGTGATTTGATATAGCCACTCTTTACCTGCAATAGAGATTAGAGCAACCAGCAAACCTGGCCAAGTTGGCGTCTCATATTGTTCCAGTGTGAAAAGCCGAGTGACCGTATCTTGGACAATAAATATTGCCACAATCAGAAGAATGAGTCCGAGAATCAGGGTGCCAAAGGTTTCAAATTTGGCATGTCCATAGGGATGGTCGTCATCGGGTTTAGTGGAGCCGATATCGTTGAAAATCCATACCATCACATCCGTCGCCAAATCGCTCAGGCTGTGAATGCCATCTACTAACAATGCGTAGGAGTTCGAGAAGATGCCGGCCAGTACTTTAAGTACGCCGAGCACCAGATCTGTGACGCCACTGATAATGAGTAATTTGCGGGTTTCTTTGCGATGTTCGCCCATATTGGGTGTGCTTACCTGCATTCAGTTAAAAATGTGAATCGTAACAGATGCCTAGATCCAATTCGATCAGCAAGGGGGGGAAGCGATGAGGATAAACACCCGGTGCGGAATCAGAAGCTTGTCATCTGGCGAAATTTCTTCCAAGCGTTGTTTTAGCTCCGCGTCAAATGCTGACAAGGTTGCCTGATCCATTGTTGCGCCAACGCCGGCACTCGCTCTAATTCGACCCCGCCACCCTTCGTGAGTGTATTGTGCCGGTTCATCGTACGTTAGTGACTCTATATTGTTAAAACCGGCTTCGCCTAAGTCCCCGAATATTTGTGGGTGGATACCCAATTGGTTGCCACCTTTCCATTGCGGGTTAAACTTTTCGATAAGCTGTTCGGTTTGCCTGACGAGGTTTTCCCGTAAAGGTAGCCAATCATAATAGGCAACGACGATTTTCCCGCTTGGTTTAAGTATACGCGCGATCTCCTTGCATGCGGCCGGTCGATTAAACCAATGCCAACACTGTCCCGCTGCCACGATGTCCATACTCTTTGCTAGGAGCTGAGTGTTCGGCTGAAGCGAGCTGAAATTGAACGGCTAAATTTGCATGAACGGCAACCTTTCGTGCGGCATCGAGCATAGACGCCGAAGGATCGATACCCGTGACCTGACTTCCACTGGCGGCGAAACCTAGCGCTAAACTTCCTGTCCCCGTGCCAAGGTCGGTGATTCTCTGATTTCTTAAGCCAATACCCTGCGATTGTAGTTTTTCGAACAGTGACTTTGGGAATCCTGCTCGGTGCGTGAGATAATCATCTGCGGTCTTACCGAAATCGGCATTGTTAATGGGTTTCATTGTAGCTCCTGCACGTGGTTGTGATTGGCGCGACGGCTATGCTAGCTTTTCAGTATGTTCGTGAGCTCTGATGGTACGAGCACTGGCGGTCGTTTTGAAATGATAAAATCTGTTAGATAGATTAGTTGTACTAATCACTTCGTACTGTCATAAGGGTGAGTTATCGGCGTTAGGCCGTTGCTTCATAAACGTTGTTTGACGCGTTTATTTGTTAGCCGTTAATGTGG
>MEHZ011592348.1_pt1:0-17500 | contig 19040 bp, 17 predicted proteins | sample 897221 | NCBI WGS metagenome assembly MEHZ01 (sample SAMN05514161, study PRJNA337945) | marine metagenome | isolation source: marine surface water | place: Arctic Ocean | collected 2007-12-13
GGTGTCGGTGGTGTCGGTGGTGTCGGTGGTGTCGGTGGTGTCGGCGGCGACGCTCTGGTGTCTCAAGCCGGCCAAGACACGGTTCCCGTGGGCGCTGCCGGCGGAACAGGTGAGCCGGGCATCACAGGGCGTGGTGGTGGCGGTGGTGGCGGTGGGTTTGGTCCGCTGCTCCTGGCCGGTGGTGGCGGTGGCGGCGCAGGCGCTGGTGGTGCCCCAGGCAGTGGAGCGACTGGTGGCGGTGGTGGCGGCGGATCGGTCGGCCTCCATGCTGTTGGTGTCGACCGCCTGGTGATCTCGGAATCACTCGTCGCTGGCGGCCGCGGCGGCAATGGTGCTGCCGGTGGTGCTGGTGCACCGGGAGGCGCAGGAGGGAGCGGCGGTGCGGGAGCGGTCGGCGTTGATGGAGTAATTGCTGACGGGGGCGATGGAGGCGGTGCTGGTGCCGGTGGCGGCGGCGGCCATGGTGGTGCCGGCGGTGGCGGTGCTGGTGGGCCTTCCTACGGCATGTTGACGACTCGCGTCGCCGAACTGTTCATTGACTCGACCCGCATTCGTGGCGGCGGCGGTGGTGCAGGCGCTGACGGCGGTGCCGGCGGTCGCAACGGTGGCGCCGGTGGCAGTGGTACCAGCCGAGCCGGCGGACTCCCTGGTTCGCCGGGTGGGGCCAACCCCGATGCCCGGGGTGATGGCGCATCTGGTGGTTCGTCGTACGGATGGTTTGACGACTCACGAGCCGATCAGGCATTCAGTGATGCATCGTTCGGAGAGGGCACAGGAGGCCTTGGCGGCGACGGCGCAACCGCTGGCAATGACGGCACGGTCATCACGTCGAACGTCTGATCAGCGCAGTTGAAGCCCGGCGGGATCCGCGCCACGATTGTCGGGCGATAACGTCTTTCTCTTGCCTTCGTAGCTCAGTCCGGATAGAGCAGCGGGTTTCTACCCCGTCGGTCGCAGGTTCGAATCCTGCCGGAGGCGCCAATCGTAAGGTTCGGGGCTAGCCTCGACTTTCCGCCATCCGACGACCCAAGAGGTTCTGCGTGAAATTTAAGAAGGGCGAAACCGTCATCTACCCCCAGCATGGCGCGTGTGTCGTGCAGGGGACAAAGAAGATGGAGTTCTTCGGCGAGAAGCAGGAGTACTTGATCCTGAAGACCGTCATCAACGAAATGACCTTGCGCGTGCCGCTCGACAACACCGACGGTGTTGGCGTGCGTCCTCCTGTGTCGGCTGACGAACTCGAAGACCTCGTGTCAGTGTTGGCAAAGCCTGATCCGCGCGTGCCCAGCAACTGGAGCCGTCGTTTCAAGAACCACCAGGAAAAGCTGAAGAGCGGTGACGTGTATCAGGTCGCCGAAGTCGTGCGAAACCTGGCTGCTCGAAACCGTGATGCGTCGCTGTCTGCAGCCGAGCGCACCATGTACGAGCGTGCCCGGGTAAACCTGGTGTCTGAGATCTCTCCTGCGTTGAAGGTGTCGGCTGAAGATGCCGAGATCTATCTCGATGAAGCGCTCGCCAAGGGCGTTCTCAAAGACGGCGAAGAAGAAGACACGCCCAAAAAGAAGAAGAAGTGAGCTCGGCGGGGTTTGTCCCCGCACGCTCGCTCAGGTGACGTTGAGCTCAACCCAATTGAGCTCGACCCACGAGGCACCAAGGCGCAAGGCGTCGTCGGTGGCTTGTGCTTTGCGGATCTCTTGGATCACAACGACGTCTGGAGATTCGATCTCAATGGCGGTGGCGACGGCTGCGATGTCGGGCTTGCCAGCGTCGCGCTCATTTCAGGTCGTAACGGTCCAAGAACGCCCAATTCTCGACATGTATTCAGTCTTATCGGTCAGGGGTTCTGCCGTCCCGTCGGCGGTAGTCGTCGCATGCCGTCGTGACCTGGAAGAATCAACCGTATGAGTGACCAGTCGAAAATCGCATTTCTCGGAACCGGCGTGATGGGAGCACCGATGGCCCGCCATCTCAAGCGGGCGGGGCATGAAATCGTCATCTTCAATCGCACGGGTGCCAAGGCGCTGGCATGGGTCGCACTGAATGGCGGCCAAGCCGCACCGACCCCGGCCGAATGCGCCGACGGTGCCGATTTTGTGATGATGTGCGTTGGCAACGACAACGACGTTCGCGAGGTTGTGTTCGGTGAGACGGGAGCGCTGGCTTCGATGGCTGCAGGGTCGGTCTTGATTGATCACACGACGGCTTCGGCCAACCTCGCTCGCGAGTTGGCGGCGGCGTGCGCCGAACGCGGGATCGGGTTTGTTGATGCTCCGGTGTCTGGCGGCCAGGTCGGTGCCGAGAACGGGCAGTTGACGGTGATGTGCGGGTGCGACGACGTCGAGACGTACGAGCGTGCCGCCGCCGTGATCGAGGCGTTCGCCAAGCAATGCGCCCTCCTCGGGCCGGCAGGGTCGGGACAGCTCACCAAAATGGTCAACCAGATCTGCATTGCAGGTGTCGTGCAGGGCCTCGCCGAAGGCTTGAACTTCGCCGAACGAGCGGGGCTCGACATTGCCGAAGTTGTCGGGGTCCTTGGCAAGGGCGCAGCTCAGAGCTGGCAGATGGACAACCGAGCCGGCACCATGGCCGACGGAGAGTATGACTTTGGGTTCGCTGTCGAGTTGATGCGCAAGGACCTCGGTATTTGCCTCGAGGAAGCCGAACGCAACAGCGCACGGCTTCCAATGACTGCGGTGATCGATCAGTTCTACAAGCAGGTCGTCGCACGTGGCGGAGATCGCTGGGACACGAGCAGCTTGATCGATTTGCTGCGCGACTCCTGAATTTTAGGAGACCGTTGTGGCGAGGACGTCGACGATGCGATCGACCTGCTCGTCGGTCGTGACGAGCGGCGGGCAGTAGGTGATTGTGTCGGTGCCGATGGCCCGAGCGATGACGCCTGCTTCGATCATCGCGTCGCGAATCTGCATTGCGTCTTGATCGGCGCGCAAGCCGACTGCGAACACCGCACCCTCTCCGCGGACGTGATCGACGCCACCGTCTTCGGCGATTGCACGGAGCCCACGGTGGAGGCGGTACCCCATACCTTGGCCGGCTCGTAGCAGCTTTTGCTGCTCGATGATCTCGATGTTCTTGAGCCCAGCAGCGCAGGCGGCAGCGTGCCCTGAGTAGGTGTAGCCGTGGCGGAGGATGAAGTCACGGTCGGCTTCGAGCGCATCGCGCACCTGCCGGCCCACGATGACGCCGCCGAGTGGTTGATAGCCAGAGGTGACGCCCTTTGCGAATGTGGTGAGGTCGGGCGTGACGCCGTAGTGCTCTGCAGCGAACCATGTTCCGAGCCTGCCGAACCCAGTGATCACCTCATCGAAGATCAGAAGGGCACCGTGCTGGTCGCACAGACGTCGCGCGTCGGCGAGGTAGCCGTCCGGGGGTGGGAAGACACCGGCGGCTCCCTGCAGCGGCTCGGTGAGCACTGCAGCGATCTCACCGGACCGCTCGGCCATGAGCCGCGAGAGTGCCTCGATGTCGTCGGCAGGAACCTGCACCACGTCGTCGAGCAGCGTGCCGTAGCCAACCTTGTTGAGTGGGAGGCCCTGGGCGCTCGTGCCGCCGTAGTTGGTGCCGTGGTATCCCCGCTCGCGGGAAATGATCAGCCGGCGTTCGGGGTTCCCATCGAGGGCCTGGGCGAGGCGGGCGAGTTTCATGGCGGAGTCGATTGCTTCGGATCCGGACCCGGTAAAGAACACCCGGGCTTCTGGCATCGGCGTGAGGCTGACGATTTTCTCGGCCAGCGCATCGGCCGGTGCGTTGGTGAACGGGTCGAAGCAAGAGTAGGACGCAATCTGGCGGATCTGAGCGGCGATTGCGTCAGCCATGTCGCCGCGTCCGTGACCGACCTGGCAGTACCACAGGCTTGCCATTGCGTCGATCATCTCGTGCCCGGTGTGGTCCCAGACGAGGGAGCCGCGGCCGTGTGTGATGCTCGGAAAGCGCTCACGTGTGGGTCTCGCGAATGGGTGTAAAAAGGCGCCGGGCATGAGACCATTGTGCCAGTCCGCGACGATGCTGACTGACTTTGATGTCGTCGCCGTTCGGTCAGTTTCTGGTGCCGTTAGCCTTCGGGGGATGCAGAAGCCTGAAATCACCATTCCCGCCGAAGATCCGCCAGCGGAGCTCGTCGTCGACGACATCACCGTCGGTGACGGCGACGAGGCTGTTGCGGGTCGTGCGGTCACTGTTCACTACGCAGGCGTCTCCTGGTCGACCGGTGTCGAATTTGACGCCTCATGGAACCGTATGGAGCCCTTCCAGTTCGGCCTCGGCCAGAGCCAGGTCATCCAGGGCTGGGACGAAGGCGTTCAGGGCATGAAGGTCGGCGGTCGTCGTCGTCTCACCATTCCGCCGCACATGGGCTACGGCGCAGCAGGTGCCGGTGGCGTCATTGCTGGCAACGAGACGCTTGTGTTCGTTGTCGACCTCCTCGGCGTCGGCTGACTCAGGGTTCGAGGACGACCCAGCCGCGACGTTGCAGCTCGGCCGCGAGCTCTTCGACAGGAACACCGCTGAGCGACGTGGTCGCTGCGGGGGGAGTACTTGGCCGTTTGGCAGCTGTCTTGCGAGGCGCTGATTTCGGCGCAGCAGGTTTCGGTGCTCTGGCTGCAGGGGGAGGGTGTGATCCAGGAGGAGGGCCGTCGCCGTGGATCTCGGTCTGGAGGCGCTCGATGAACTCGTCGGCCTCCCCACTGGTGAACTTGCCGGCTGCCTGGCGTTGCGAGAATCCCATTGGTCCGCGGGCATCGCGATAATCAGAGTGCCCTGCGGCTTCGAGGAGCTCGAGGAGCTCTCGGAGTTGCTTGCCGTTCGCTGGTGGACCGGACGATTGACCAAACGCCATGCTGCACTCTCCCACACGGGCGAGCTTGGGCAGTGTGCGGTCGGCGCGGATGTGGCCCGAGCGACCGCTCCTGACCGGCGGTCAGATTGAGTAGATCTCGTATTCGACGCCGTCGGGCGTGGTCGTGCCAATGGCGACACAGAAGAGATTGTTCAGCCAGCCGTAGCGTTCGTCGCCAGTTTCGAATCGTGGGGCGGTGCGGATGCTGGCAGTGCCGTCAGCGTTGCGGGTGCCGAACCCGGTGTAGGTGACGTAGATGTCAGCGCCGTCGTGAGTGCGAAATGAGAGGCGGACGTCGAGCGCAAAGGCTCCGTTGTCAAGAATGGTGAGCCAATCGCCAGCGGCGACTCCGTCGGGAATAGCGGCGTTGACTTTCGGCCCGACGAACGTACCGCTGGACACAGTGGCCACGGCCTTCGTGCCGAATGGGCCGCCGGAGATCATTGGCCGCTCCACGTCATTCGTGCGAGCTGAGAGGGTGCCGATGTGTGTAGCGGGAAGTGCTTCGAGGATCATGGGCCGAAGCTAAACGGTCTGGCGCCATGCCAACGATGTGGGGCACGCAATGCCGGAATACCGGAAAAGGCGCAAATCGGTCCCCTGATCCCTCGTTCGGCAGATTTTTGCCGAACTGAGGCGATCAGATGAACCCGATTGGAGCGGGTGAGGGGAATCGAACCCCTGTAGTCAGGTTGGAAACCTGAGGTTCTACCATTGAACTACACCCGCATGGTGATTGAAGTATAGCGGCGCAGAGCGCGCCGGTGACCCGTCGATTCGACTACTCGGCTATTCGACTATTCGACCGGAGTCAGCGGGGTCAGCGGGGTCAGCGGGGTCAGCGGGGTCAGCTGCGTAACGAGCGAGCTGTGCCACCCGTGGCGGATTCGCTCCGATCCATGGCCGAGAAGACGACGTTGGTAGTCGTAGGCCTCGAAACTTGTGAGCACCATGAGGGCGTCGAGAAGCATTTCGCGATCGGATGAATGGTCGCATTCGGCGGCGAAGTGTTCGGCCATCTGTGATCGGGTGATGACCGTCAGAGCACGCAGACCTTCTTCGATTGAGGGAATCTTTTGTGCCTTAATGCCGGCAACTCGACTGACGGCGTATGCCCCGGCGTGAACTCTCAGCCTGGTCTCAACGTAGATGTCGATTCGGTACTCAAGGGGGCCGACACCCAGATCGGGAATTTCTCGGAGCGACATTGTTTCGTTCACCACGTGATCGACTGTCAGTCGAACAAGGTCGTTGAGGTCATCGAAGTAACGGAAGACGGACCGGTGTGAGACGCCAGCACGGTCTGCGATTTGTGGAACGCTCGGATCGAGCAACCCTTCTCGAATGAGCTGGGAAAGTGAGATAATGACGGCGGTGCGGTTGTGGGATCGGCGAAGGGAGCGGCCGTCGGTCTCGTCGTCAACTGTGGCGGTGGCGGTGGCGGTGGCGGTGGCGGCGGTGAGGTCGGCCAAGTCGATCGGAAGCGTTGCCCCGAAGCTGCTCATCCCCCGGTCGATGATCTGCTCCGTGATTGAAGCTGCCTCGGCGGTTGGAACCGTCACTGCCCACTCGGGGTGCTTAACGAGAAAGGGGGTTACTGTCGAACCCAAAGCAACTTCCATATCCATAAACTAGAGCAGCGACGGGCGGCTCAGCGAGCAAACTTCGAAGATTTGCTTATCAGAAGACAAAACTTCCGAGACAAAGACCGAGCGGTCTTGAGCTGGGGTGTAGGAAGTGTTGGCACAAGATTGTCGGTCATCACCGATGCTGATCCTTTCGGAAGTGGACATCGGCAAAGACGATGGATGCAACCGCCGCTGACGCACCAAAGATCAACTACTGGTAACAAAATGACTTCAGATACCACCGCTGAGCTACTTGTTCGTGTCCGCAAACTCCTGGACAAAGCAGAGGGAACGAGCAATGCTCACGAGGCCGATGCATTCTCAAGAAAAGCAGCAGAGATTATTGCCGCTCACCGCATCGATCCGGCCCGACTGGTCGACGTCGACCCATCTGATGACCTGCGCGTCTGCGAATTCGAGCTCGGTAGAGGGGCCTATGTGCGTGCACGGCTCGCGCTGTTGCAAGCCGTTGCGGAGCCTCATGATGTGCGAGTGGTCTTCGTGTCGCGACCCAACGGCACGGTTGCAATGGCGGCGGGCTTTCGGAGTGACCTGGACGTTGTCGAGGTGCTCTATAACTCGCTCCACCAGCAGGCAGCGTCGCAGATGGCAGGTGAGCGTCGAGGGACACCGGCAGCGACGCAGCGCTTCCGAAGGTCGTTCCTGTTTGGATTCGCCGAGAAGATCAGCCAGACATTAAAGGATTCGCAGGCGGTTGCCGCAGGCTCAGAGCGTGCTGTCGATGATTCTGGACGCCATGCAGTTGCGGTGCTGAGCCGAAACTCCCGGATCAATGATTTTGCAGCAACAGCTTTCGGTCTGGTCCGTACGGCTCGGGCGCCGAGTGCAGCGCAGGCCGGCGGTTGGGCCGCCGGGTCGGTTGCCGCCAGCCGAGCGGACGTCGGACGGTCGAGGCTTTCGGGTCGACGCGCCATTGGGCGCGCGAAGCCGTGAGTGACGCGGATCGCGGCGCGCTCTACGCAGCCGAATTGGTGGCATTCGACGGTACCGACCTCGAATCTGTCCGGCAGCTTCATCAGGTGCGAGCGCTGATCGACGCCGTTGTGGCTGACTCCTGGTGGCCGCGCGGGGGAGTGGATGTTCGAGCTGCCCGGTCAGATGCCCACTCGTCGAGCACTCGGTGCACCGACTCTGGCGGAGGGCTGGGAATGATCCGCCTTGCTCGCTCACAAATGACCGTTGCTACGGCGGCCCACGAACTTGCGCATGTCCTTGCAGGTCCGGCCAACGGGCACGGTGCGCTGTATCGCCGGGCGTACCTCGATGTGGTGCGGGTGATGACGAACATCGACTCGACCGACCGTCGGCTCGATCTCCACGTCAACCAACTGAGCGACGCGTTCAGCGCCGCTGGCCTGGATGTCGGTGTGCGCCATTGGCCTGCGCCGCCGGCTGGAATGGGCCGCGCGTTTGCGCTCTAACTCTCGTTAGGCTCCACAGGCCCATCAGGGCGGATACGGGGTGTAGCGCAGCTTGGTTAGCGCGCCTGCTTTGGGAGCAGGAGGCCGGGAGTTCGAATCTCCCCACCCCGACCACACCTACCAGGATCTTTGCGGTTCTGGCCGGTGGCCATGGCGAGGCATTTGTCAGCCGTGGGGGTCGCGTAGGGGTCTTTTTACTTCATCCACAACGAAGGAGCGACACACCACGACCACCACGACACGAGAACCGTCCATGAGCGCAGGCGTCGCATATCGCGTGTGACGCTCTAAAAACGGTCTGCGCGAGTGGCTAATGTTCAACCAGTTATGAGCACTCGATCCAAGGTTTTCGCCACTGTGGCCGTCCTGTGGATCGCCGTCCTGGGCGTCATTTCACTCCAGATGTTGAGCACTGATGAAACCAAGCCAGCACCTACGGCCAAGATCGTGGCGAGATGTGACAGCGCGTTCGACCCAGAGCAATGCGAAAAAGTCCTGTCCGACGCAGTCCCGGACTACGACGCTGCCGGGGCGGCTGTCAAGGCGGCAGCCGCCTCGTTGATCGCACTTGTCATCGTCGGGGCCACGATCATCTGGGCTCGCCCAAAAGACGACGAACAGGTGGCCCCCTCGACTCCCGCTGCCCGCTGGCTCGAGGCCTGCGTCTGGCCCGACCCGGCCGCACGTGCGCCAAGGGCCACGCCTGCCCCCGCAACAATCGAAGCGTCGCTACGTCGACTGAAGGCGCTGCACGACGAGGGCATTCTCACCGACGACGAATACGAAACGAAACGCAAGGCCCTCGCCGACCAACTCTGAACTGACGTGTGAAACGCAAAAACGCCCGCCCTGGCCGCTGTGACCGGTCTCAGACGAGGCGTTTTGCTGCTCGAATAACTCATGGTTAGGTTTGCCGGATGCGTGCTTTGGCGGTTGGTGTCGTTGCTGTTTGTGTAAGACGCCGACGGTGTCACCCTTGACGGTGACACGCTCACGATGATCGAGGTGAGTCCGAGCACCGGCTGGTTCTCGGATCGTCCGGTGCGAGAAGCGGGGCAGATGGCGACAGCGGATTTTGTGTCGCTGTGGGCAGAAGGCGGCACGTTTGCTGCTGACCCGCCGAACGCTGATTTCGCCTGTCAAGTTGACGGGGCCACGGTGAACGTGGTCGTTGAGTTGTCGTCGCCGGTCGTGAACGGGCGGACTCTCACCTACGACACGGTTCGTGTCGGTGACACACCTGACGGCAACTACGACTGCGATAGCAACGCCACCGGTACTGCTGCCACCTTCCAACAGCCGTTCGGGGTGGCTGTTGATACTGCCGGCAACGTCTACGTCGCCGACACCTTGAATGACCTGATACGAAAGATCAACTGACCGCACGCCTGATTTGTTGCGTTCGCCGTTGCGCTGGCGCTGGCGGGCGTCGCTTCAGGACGAGCGGTCGCGGACCTGCAGTCAGTCTCGTCTCGACTACTCAGTCGGCGTCCGCGCAGAACTTGGAGGTTCGCCAGGCGGTCGGGTCAGGCAGACATCGGTATCTGAGAGATTTGGTCGACCACTCGATGGACGCAAGATCGCGGCCGTCCTCGAGTCGCAATGCAGCAGTCGAGCCCGACAAATGAATTCGTTCGCCGCCCAGGGCCGCGCCGGTCGCCAAGCGCACCTGGATTGCGTCGATGTCGCCGGGGGCCTCGATGAAGTGCCACGTGTCGAATCCGCTCCGGATGGAAAGGAGCGACCGGATTTCGTTGGCTGCCATGTTCTCAGCGCGTTGCCGTTCGCACCGGGCCGTGCTCGGCCGAAAATCCTCGGGGCCGAAGTCGGTCCTGGCGAGTCCGATACAAACCCGGTCTTCTTTCCAGACCATTGGTGCGGGAAATCCGGCGCGCAGTGCACCGGCGGTGGGCTCGAGTGGTTCCCATCCGTCGAAAGCGGCTTGTTCGAGCACGAATGAACTGGCTGGTATGGCCTGGGCGCCCCTGCGTGATGTGGGCTCAGAGACGCGGAGTACTGCTAGAGCGATGACGATCGCGAGCAATGCGCCACTGCCGACCAAGGCCCAACGAACGCGTGTAACGGAGCTGGCGCTCTCGCCGGTTGGTTCGCGGTCGAAGACAATCTCCATACTCACGAGCATCGACGATCACTCGCCCCCGAACAACTATCGTCTAGTTTTATCTTCATTGCACAAACGCACAAGGGTAAGACAAGGACCGGACAGCATGGATCAATTCATCACCGCCTACAAGACCGCATTCACGAGGTACACCGACTTTTCCGGTCGTACATCCGTGGGTGGATTCTGGCGCTTCGTCGCCATCAGTGTCGCCGTCGCTGTGGTGTTGTCGATACTCGGCGGCATCTCGTCAATCTTTTTCCTGCTGTACCTCGGCTACGCACTCGCGGCGCTGCTCCCCAGTATCGCGATTGCAATCCGCCGCCTCCACGACACGGGCAAGTCGGGGTGGATGATCCTGGTCGGCTTGATTCCGCTCGTCGGCCCCATCATCCTGATTGTTTTCTACGTACAGGCGAGCGACGGCCCGAACGAATACGGCACCGGATCAGAAGACTGACCCAGGCTGGTCGCAACCAGGCGATGTGAGGTGGAGCTCTCTTGCAACGAGTTTGCCGAAACTATCGGTTCGGCTCAGAGCGCAAGGGCCCTGTCGTAGGGGTGGCTCGTCACCCGTCAGCCGATGATGCGGTCGATAACGGAGCTGTGGCCGCGGATTTTCCCTGGCTTAGCGTCGCGGGCTGTCTGGGGGAACGCACCGACTGACACCGAAGTCGGCTCGGTGTTGTCTCCCGCGTCGAAGACGAGGACGTCGCTACTACTGGTCAGCGCTCCGGTGTGGAGCGGACCCCACTTACCTGCAGGCATGACGCGCACGCCTTTGCCGCCACGGTTCTGCTCGGGCAGCTCGCCAGGGTCGCAGCGTTTGCCCATCCCCTTCGTGGTGGTGAGGATGAGCACGTCGCCGATGGCCGGAAGGCCACCGAAGATGACTGTGGCGTCGGTCTTGATGCCACGCACGCCGGCCGCTGTCCGACCCATGGGGCGCAGGCCATCAGGTGAGAAACGAATGCCTTGCCCGTCGGATGTGGCGACAAGAATGTGAGCGTTGTCGTCGAACGCCTCCACGGACACGACGCTCGCGCCGGCGGCCAGTTTGACGATCGAGATGCCGCCCTTGCGGTCGCCGCCTTCGCAGTCCTCGGTCGCTATGCGTTTCACCTGGCCATCTGACATGACGAGGAGTAGGTCGGCAGGCAGGTCAGGCTCAAGCCACCAGCGAAGAGGTTCACCCGCCAGACCCGGCAACACGCTGGCTGCAGCGGTCGGCTTTTCGCCGACGCTTGCGACGAGGGTGCGGAACAGGTGGCCGCTGTTGGTCAGCGCGACGAGCGTTGTTGCCGTGGTCGTGTCGAACGTTTGCAGTGGGACCAGTTTTGGTTTGGCCTTTGAACCCTGCCCGATTGCTTGCATCCATCCGGCAGAGTCGAGGTACAGGGTCGTCGGCACATCGAGGACCATCTGGGCCTTTGACACTTTGGGAGCGCTCTCAGTGGTGATTGTCGTGACCCGCTCCGGAAGGTCCTTGAAGGAGTCCATCGTCTCGGTCAACTCGCGTGCGACCTGTGTGCGCTGGCGAGTCTCCGATGACAGCAGCCGTTCGAGTTTCGCCTGCTCGGTTTCGAGGGCCGTTGCTTCGGTCTGAAACTCGATGACGGCGTCTTCGGTCAGCTGGCCGAGGTTCAGGTCGAGAACGGCATTGGCCTGGGTCTCATCGATCGCGAACCGTTCGATCAAGCGCTCGCGGGCAATGGGCCGAGTCTTCGACGTGCGAACGATCCTGATGGTCTCATCAATGTCGACGAGGACGGCGAGGAACCCGCGCAGCCGGTGGAGACGTTCTGCGATCTTCGACAACCGGTATTCGGAGCGGGACACGACGACACGAATTCGATGGGCGATCCACGCCTGCAGGGCGCTCCGCAAGTTGTAGAGCCGGACGGTGTCGTTCTCGTCCAGGAAGTGCATCTGGACTTTGTTGGTGACTTGCAGGTTTGTGAATCGCAACAGGCCGGGGGTGATCATGTCGGCGTTGACGCCGGCGGAGAGCTCCACCGAGATGCGGGTCTGACCGTTCGAGGATTCGTCGTTAAACGCAGTAATTCCAGCGAGATCGCCGTTGTCGAGTGCGTCTCCGACCTGAGCGATGAACTTCTCGACGGAACCGAGGGTCGTGTCGGCGTAGGGCAGCGAGGTGATGATGATCTGTTGACGGCTGCGGCCGACCGGCTCGACGATCCAGGCGCCGCGGACCACGACGCGACCTTGCCCGGAGCGGTAGATGTCGTTGAGTTCGTCGCCGTTTGTAACGGTGCATTCGGACGGAAACGACGGGCCGGGTAGCACGGTCATGAGTTCGTCGACGCTGGCTGACTTGCGGTCGAGGAGCATCAACGCGGCTTGGCCCACTTCGCGGGGGTCGTGTGGTGGCAGATACGACGACAGCCCAACGGCGATGCCGTTGGCGCCGTTGACGAGCAAGTTGGGATACGCGGCAGGCAGCACGGTCGGCTCGATGGTCGAGCCTTCGTAGTTCTCGACCATCGGGACGACGCCCTGGTCGACCTCGTTGAGCAACATGACACCGAATTGCCCGAGCCGGGTTTCGGTATAGCGCGGCGCAGCCGGCGAGAAGTCGGGGGAACCGACGTTGCCGTGGAAATCGAGGAGCGGCACAAGGTTCGAGAACGGTTGGGCGAGACGCGCGAGAGCATCAGCGATTGAGGCGTCGCCGTGCGGATGGAACAACGCCATCGTGTCGCCGACGACGCGGGCGGTCTTGACGAAGGGCCGATCGGGGGTGAGGCGCTGGGTCCACATGTCCCACAGGATCCGGCGATGGACTGGCTTCAGCCCGTCAGCAGCGGCTGGGATTGCACGATCTTCGACGACCGCTCGCGCGTAGGCGAAGTAGTCGCGGTCGAGTTGGTCCCCAGCCGACAGTTCGATGATCGTTTCGGTGAACTTGACCGCAGCTGCGGCCTTCTTCTTGCGGGCCATCAGTTCGCGCCTCCGACGGTCAGGGACTCGCCGGATCGTTCGAGATACCACGCTTTGCGGAGTTCGGACTTCGGGCCGAAGAGACGCTCGGCGAGGCGGGCCAGGTTGGCAGGGTCCTCGATATGGACGACGCCGATCTTGCGGTCGGTTCCCATGACGGAGCGAAGTTCATCGGCATCCATCTCGCCAAGGCCCTTCAAGCGACCCATGTGGGCTTTGTGGGCGGGGTTTTCGGCTCGCCACGAGCGCATTGCCGCGTCGTCTTCGAGGTAAATCCGCTCGCCCCGGTGAACGGTTGTCCAGAGCGGCGGCAGCGCGTAGAACAGCCGTCCGGATTCAACGAGGCCCGGGCACCACGTGTAGAGGAACGCCAGGATGAGTGCTCGGATGTGGAGGCCGTCGTCATCGGCGTCGGCGAGTACGACGAGGCGGTCGTAGCGGAGCTTTTCGAGGTCGAAGTCGTCGCCGATGCCGCAACCCATCGACAAAATGAGATCGGCCATTGTCTTGACGACTCGGCTGATCGACTCGCGGTAGGAGTTCAACGGCTTGCCACGCAACGGCAAGATTGCCTGGAACGAGGGGTCGCGGGCATCGATGGCGGTGCCGCCTGCCGACTCGCCTTCAACGAGCAGCAGTTCGGTGGGCCGGTCGGTCTTGAACGTGCAATCGCGCAGTTTCGCAGGCAAACCATTGCGTGACTTGTTGCCTTTGCCGAGCAAGGCGCGTACGGCTGCCTGCTCGGCATTCGACTTGGTTCTGGACCGCATCGATGAGATGGCGAGGTCGGCGATTTTCTTTGCCGGTTCGGGATTCTCTTCGAGCCAACGGGCCATGGCAGGCATGACGATTGCACGCGTTCGAGACGTGGCCTCAGGATTCATCAGCTTCGACTTCGAGTTCCCGGCGAACTGCGGGCCAGGCAGCATGATGGAGGCGACCATCAGCCCGGCAGCAAAAATGTCTCTGGTATTGGGTTGCGACTCTTTGTCTTTCAACATGTCTCGGTCGCCGATGTACTTCTGGACCGACTCGGTTACGGCAGTCCGGAACCCGTTGATGTGGGTGCCGCCCTCCGGTGTCGCGACGCCGTTTGCGAATCCAATGCTGGTGTCGCGGCCATCAACGGTCCAAGCAATCGCAGCATCGAGCGTGATATCGCCGTCGTTGCCTTGGAACGACACGACGGGCGCGACGAGGCCGGTGTCTTCGGTCATCTCGGTCACGAGGTCGGCAACGCCGCCATTGGAGCACCATTCTGAGAGTTCTTTGGCGCCGTTGCGGTTGTCGATGACAGCGAACGTGACGCCTGGATGGATGAAGCTTTTGTGGCGGAACCGGTCGGCGATGATGCGCAGCGACCATTGAGGTTGGTCGAATGCGACTCCGTGGTCGTCGTGGAACAGGTCGAGGTCAGGCCAGAACCTGATCATGGTGCCGGTGTCGCCCTTGGCGCACTTGCGGACGACATGAATTGGTTCAATGGCAACGCCGGGCTCGACGTCGCCGTTGCGGCTCTTCTTGGTGCCGAGCGTGAGCCGGTGAACACTGCCTTCCCGACGGATCTCGGCGGCGATCTTGCTCGACAGCGCAGTGACGACGGATGCACCCACGCCGTGGAGCCCGCCGGAAACCTTGTAGCTGTCAGAATCGAACTTGCCGCCGGCATTGGTCTCGCACAGCACCACTTCGAGCGCTGATCGACCCCTGTGCGGGCCGTCTTTCATGTTCCCGACCGGGACGCCCCGACCGTTGTCGTGAACCGAGACCGAGCCGTCGCGGTGCAGTGTGGCTTCGATGCGGTCACCGTGTCCGGCCATTGCCTCATCGACGGAGTTGTCAACGATCTCCCAGATGAGGTGGTGGAGCCCCGCAATCCCGACGCCAGCAGACCCCAGATACATGAGGGGCCTGGCCCTGACATGGCTGAGGCCACTGAGGGCTTGAATCTGTTCGGCTTCGTATGTGTTGTTGGCGTTCATTTCAATGGGTGAGAGTACGAGCCCACAGCGGCTCCCGGAACGATGGTGCCTAAGTGATTCGCTGGCCCGGACCGAGGCATCGCCGAGATACGTCGCTCAGTCATTGGCAACGACGACAAACCACCAGATTTCGAAACGAGGCAAGAGTCATCATCGGAGAGGATCCGGAGGGTCATGTCGACCTCGACAGGCTGCTGGGTGAGGCTCGGCCGCGCTGCAGCTGCGTCACGGAGCCGATCGGGGCGGACGCCTACGGTTCTCCTCATGAGTGAACGCAGCGAGTGGACGAGAATTATCGAAGAGGATCCGGAGCACTCGCAGCGATACATCCAAAAATTTCGTGATCTTGCCGCAGAGGGGTTCGATCTCGGCGGCGAGGCGCGGTGCATCGATGCAATGGTTGGGCGTGGCGCCCGCGTCTTGGATGCTGGCTGCGGTCCCGGCCGCGTGGGTGCGATCTTGTTTGACCTTGGACATGACGTTGTCGGCGTCGATGGCGATCCGGAACTGATCGCAGCGGCGGGGGAGGATCATCCCGGGCCGACTTGGCTCGTCGGCGATCTTGCCGAGCTCGACCTTCCAGCGCGCGGGATCAGTGAGCCTTTCGACGTGATTGTGTGCGCTGGCAACGTGATGGCGTTTCTTGCAACGAGCACTCGACGCGTTGTTCTTGAAAAGATGCGCTCGCATCTTGTGGACGGCGGTCGTCTCGTGATTGGTCTTGGTGCGGGACGCGGCTACGAATTTGACGGCTTTTTCGAAGATGTCGAGGCGGCCAACTTCAGGGTGGATCTCCGTGCCGCGTCCTGGGACCTGCGTGGCTTCAGTGAGGAGTCAGAGTTTCTCGTGGCGGCACTGTCGCCAGCCTGAGGACCCCGAGAGCAGCGGTGGGCGCCGGCACAACGTCACCCGGTCACAAGGGGCGGAGGAGTGAAGTGCTGTCCGAGGACCGAGGAGATTTCTTCACCGATGCTGAGGATCTTGTGGTCTGACCACTTCGGGCCGATCAGCTGCATGCCGACCGGGAGGCCCTCTGCAGTCTGGCCAATGGGGATGGCGACCGATGGCAAATGGGGCATTGTCGCGAGACCTGCCCAGAAGAGAATGCCTCGGTACGGCGCATCCGAGCCGTTCACACTCAATGTGCGCTTGCCGTATGAGCGCTCGGTGTCGTGGGGGAAGGCTGCGACGGGTTGGATGGGCGCAATCATCACGTCGACGTTGTCGAACACCTCCGCCCAAGCGTGCTGCGCATACGCTCGTTGCTCGTTTGCTGCCAGCCAATCGCGATGCGCCAGAGCGGAGTTGCGGGCGAACATGACAGCGTCGTCGTCGACGTGCTCGGCACTCCCGCCGGCCTTGGCAACGAGTCCTTTCCACATATCGCCCGCGATACCCGGCGACATTGTCGAGTTGAGTAGCTGCATGTAGGTGCGATGCAGGTCGGAGGGAGCGATCGACGGCCGAATTTCGCTGTCGACTACGGCACCCTCGGCGCCCAGCCGCCGAGCGGCATTCTCGATCAAGTCTTTGACGCTGCTGTCGACTGGGGCCATTGCATCGTCAGACCACACACCGATCCTGAGGTCGGCAACGTCTGGCTGTTGTTCGAAGCGAGGAAGCTCGGCCCCGGGCACACCTCCAAAAGCGGATCCCGAGTTCGTCAACACCTCGAGCAGTACTCGGAGATCGCCGCACGACCGGCCAAGTGGGCCGAACACGCCAAGATCGGCAGACGTCAGTGAGCCCGATGGCCCCGGGATGTGGCCGCGTCCTGAGACCAGGCCATGTGTCGTCTTGAGTCCGAAGACCCCGTTCAGCCCCGCTGGTTGACGGATCGAGTTGCCGATGTCGCTACCAATCTCGGCTGTTGTGAAACCGCAAGCAACAGCGACGGCCGCACCACCGGATGATCCGCCCGAGGTCCGGGTGAGGTCCCACGGGTTGTTGGTGATGCCGTAGACGTCGTTGTAGGTCTGGTGATCACCTGCGTAGTACGGGACGTTGGTCTTTGCCCACACAATGGCGCCAGCTCGGCGGAGGAGCCGCACAACGTCAGCGTCACGGGTCGGCATGTGCTCGGAGAGCTCCGGGGCGCCGGCAGTCGTCACCAGGTCGAGGGTCTCGTAGCAATCTTTGATTGTCATTGGCAGACCGTGCAGTGGGCCACACGGATCGCCGGCTGTCCGAGAGTTGTCAGCAGCAGTGGCCTCAGCCCGAGCGCGCTCCATGTCCATTGCCACGACAGCGTTGACTGTGGAGTTCATTCGCTCGATGTTGTTCAACATGGCATCGAGCACCTCCACACTTGATACCTCACGCCGCTGCAGCGCGATCAGGAGCTGCATGGTGGTCGCTGTTGCTAAATCAAGAGAAGTCACGTCTCCGACAGTAGCGATTGGCCCGGGCCCGGTGAGAGATCGGCGCCGGGCCCCGATTTTGACCGACCCCGATGCGTTGTGGTGGCCACGATGGAAGTTCTTCGACGTAAAACTTTTGCACCAGGTTGT